>Ga0210400_10000693_pt1 | contig 36068 bp, 49 predicted proteins | sample IncBWH26MmetaG_FD_155456 | JGI IMG/M metagenome (GOLD analysis project Ga0210400, IMG submission 155456) | Forest soil microbial communities from Barre Woods Harvard Forest LTER site, Petersham, Massachusetts, United States - Inc-BW-H-26-M | ecosystem: Environmental > Terrestrial > Soil >... | reverse complement strand
AATGCTTTCCCACCTATAATTCCTAATTTCGGAATATTAAGAAGCTCAGCAGCATGAGCTGCAGCAGGCAGTAATCCAAATGAAGTAGCTGCGCTTGCTCCCAATCCGGCTACTTCATAAGCCGCATCTGCAACAGGACCTATTGCTTGTTGTCTCTGTGATTGATCTTCAAAACTAAGATCTGGAACTCCTAATTTAGACGCTCCTTCTTCTACTAAGCCTGGTATAGGCCCGAGAAATCCACGTCCCACACTTTCTAAACTAGCTCCTAACATCTCAGGATAACTTTGTTTTTTTTCTGTTATCGAATCATCCTGCAGGTCATCAAAACTTGGAAGTTGTGCATTGGAATCATCCTGCAAAGTATCGAATTGTTGAGGCTGAGACGTCTTTGAATCATTTTGTAAGTCGTCAAACATCAGAGGTTGTGAAGATGAAGAAGATTGTGAATTATCTTGTGTTTGATCACTAGGAGTTTCGCCCCCATCTGCAAAATATTGACAATCTTTTTCATGAGATTGATTCATGGAACAAAATCTTTTAGATTCACCACCTTCTGCCATATTACTATAACAGCGGCAATTTGGATGAGGTTTGCCATAAGATTTGCAGCTTGGATTTTGACAAGGAAGGCCTGCATTATAAGCCTCATAAGATGTCATAAATAAATCTCCATTTATTGAGCTGCAGTACTTGGAATAGGAATAGCCTCTCCAGTAGGACCACGTTTATAGGTAATACCATTGACTGTTTTAGTCTGTGGTTGATTTGTAATTTGCTGAGATGCTGGTTGTTTTATCCCATAATTAGGGAAAGGATTTAAAAGACCATAACCTTTTAAATATGTGAGAGTTTGTTCATTATTTTTAAATTGAGCCATCTGATTATTATATTTTTGTTTCCATACTTTTGGGACTAAGTAATCCGTCCCACTTGGAAAAATTGGATCATATTGTTTCATTTCATCAGCAGAAGGAGGAATTGCAGATCCGGTTGCAGCTTTATGATAGGCTGCAATATAAGCATTTCTCAAATTTGGAGTTAATTTATCTTTTACGGAAAGCATATTTTGAACTGCAGAATTATAGGCTTGAGCAGCATTTCTATTCACGACCGCCTTGGCTTGTTCGGCTTTCACGGGCTGAACTTCTGATGGAGGAATTACGCCGGGAGTAGTAGCAGGTAAGACTCTTCCTTTGTTAATCAAATCATTCATTTTACCCTGATTCACAGGTCCATTTTGCGCATTTCCTTCTTCCTGCTGAGGATTAAGAGTATTATTGATCATAGTTCCCAAAGCATCTGCTCTGGAACCAAGATCAAATTCTTTTCCTTGAACTAAAGGAGCCATTACAGCAATCTGTTGCTCTGCAGCTAATCTCTCGGGACTTCCCACGGGAAGTTTATTTTTCTTATTGATTAAATCTGCAAATGCAATTCTTTGCATATCAATTTGACTTTTTGTCTGAACTGATAAAGCAGTCTGTGCATCCCAATTTTTGATCTGAGCAGCTGTTAATCCTGCTTGAGCCATTTTATATTTGACATCTGCTAAATTAGCTTGTGTTCCAGCTTGAGCTTGCTGAGTTTGAGCTTGAACCAACGCGGGTTGTTTTTGAGCTGTAACTGTTTGAGCACTTATAAGACCTGCATTTTTTTGCGCAGATACAGTTAAAGCTTGGTTCAATGCAATATTGGTTTTATTGAGGGCATCTTGCTGATTTATTCTTAGAATATTTTGTGCATTGAGTGCAGATGATTTTTGAGCATCAAGATCTCTATCGATCTCTTTATTCATCATATCCATGAGCATATTCGGTTGATGAGCCAATCCCGATCCTGCTCCTGATAACATCAATCCAAATAAAGTTCCTATTTTTCCTAATGTACTTTTGTGTGCAAAAAGATCTGAATATGTCTCAGGCTGAATATGGCCATTTGCAAGATCTGCAGAGGTTTGATTCGCATGCTGCATATATTCAGCTTGGGTGGTGGGAGTTATCTGTAAAGTCGGCGTTGCTTGCTGTTGCTGTGTTTCTTGCGGGGCTTGGTTCGCGTCCGGAATTTGTGTTGCATCAGGAGATGAGGAGGTAGCTGCTCCTTGTGATTGAACCGCGTTTGTTGAGTCTTCTTGAGCTGGCTGTGTCGCATCTGCTTCTTGAGGCAATGTATCGTATATTCCCTCAGGATTTTGATTAGTAGCCTGTTCAGAGTCTTGAACAGAAGTTTCATTTTGTTGAGTATCATTGGAATCCTGATCCTCATTTTGTGAATAATCAGCCATTATGCAATCCTCTTTTTTGCGAGAACTTTTGACACAAAATCGGCAGCTCCTCTAATAGGATCTTTACTTTGAGTCACACTTCTAGGAATAACTATTTCACCTTCGGAAAGATAGGCAGGAATTTTATCATTGTCATATGAATTCCCAGATTTGACTGCTTTCTCCTGAGAAGAGTCAGCTTTTACAGGTCCGCCGGATGTCATATTCTTTTTTAATAATCCTCCTTTAGCGGCTAAAGCTTCTTGAGGAGCTTCATATGAAGCAGATTGTCCATCCGAAGAATTATTTACATCTTGACCTGTATAGGCATCAGAAGGAGAAGCTGGAGTTTGATTTGGATTTTTCAAAATCATAGCAATATTGGAACCCAAATTTGTAATACCCTGATTTAATGCTTGAGCGCCATTTTGCGGAGTTCCTTGGATATGTCCCATATTAGGATTTCCCATTTGAAAAATTCCTTTTTTTAGAAATTTTCCTATGGGACTTTGAGGGGAATTAGGATCTACACTGGGAACAGATTGAGCTGATGTATCGACTGGGCCTCCATAATCATAATGTTTTGGACTTTCTACCATTCCCCCTTTTGCCAAAGAGCCAGCAGCGGGACCTAAAACAGTTCCTAAGACAGCTCCTGCTCCATTTGCTAAACCACCAATTACTCCTTGTTGCCCCTGCATTTGTGTTTGAGTAAGACCGCCCGTAACATTGTTAATATTCGATTGCATACCAACATTTGCATTATTTTGAGCAGCCAATGCATTTTGTAAAATCTGTTGTTCAGATTGTTGTGCTTGAGTATTGGCAGTTGTTGCTCCGATTTGTTGTCCTGCAATTGTATTAGCCTGTCCTGCAAGTTGAGCTTGTTGGGATTGCTGTTGACCTACCTGTATCGCAGCTTGATTCGCTAACTGAGCTTGTTGAGCTTGTTGCTGACCCACTACATTGCTTGCTGCAGTTTGAGCCGCCGAAGTTCCTGTTTGTTGTTGGGCAACTTGATTAGCTGCCTGTGAAGCTAAGGCCTGTTGTTGGGCTTGAGTTAAGCCAACTTGAGACTGTGCTATATTTGCAACATTTTGTTGAGTCTGACCTATTGCTTGTTGCTGTGCTCCAATTTGTCCTAATGCATTTAAGGATTGTTGAGCTTGTAAAGTGGCTCCCTGGCCTACTGCTTGTTGTTGTGTTGCAGCACCTTGTTGAGCTGCCTGTCTTGCAATCAATCCAACATTTGATCCTGCTCCACGTTGTCCCGCCATAAGAGCTGCTTGATTTGCAACATTTTGACCGGTCTGTTGATTTAGAGCAGCCATTGCAGGATTTGGACCAGTTCCATTTGCAATGCCTTGCAGCTGATTAACGGTTCCTTGCTGTTGACTCGCTAGTGCCTGTTGAGAGCCTAAAGCGGAGCTTAGATTTCCTACTCCATTAGATGCCCCTAATTGATTGGCAAGGCCTTGAGTTTGAGCGTAGGCGCTTCCCACATTCGCAGCTCCATTATTGGCAGCTAATTGTTGATTTAATGTTTGTTGCTGATTTAATGCACCTTGTTGAGCACCTACACCATTAACATTGGCTTGTTGATTGGCTAATCTTTGCGCTTGCGAATAAGCATTTGCCTGATTACCAACTCCATTTACAGCTGCTTGTTGATTAGCGAGAGCTTGTTGTTGATTATATACATTTGTCTGTGAACTCAATCCTTGTTGAGCCTGTAAAGCCTGCAATAAAGCCTGCTGCGAGCCTAATGCTTGTTGATTCTGATTGTATGCCTGTGCCGTTTGACCTGTAGTTACTCCACTTTGAATATTTGCAGAACTGGGTTTTGAATATCCAGTCCCCGATGCTCCCCCTGCGGTTCCTAAAAGTCCTGATATTCCACCCATCTTAAATATCCTTTTTAAGAATAATTACATTGTCAGCAGCAGATATAATATCTAAGCCATACGATAAATGGCCTTTTAAACTGATTGAACTATAGGTTGAATTAACAGCAATAGTGCCTAATAATTCAGTACAGCCATTTTCTTTAGCTATCTTCACAATTTTGTCGACCAGATCAAAAGCATAACCTTGTCTTCTCATTTCAGGAACAACATAAATATCAATTATATATACAGAGTTTCCATCATTTAAGTATCTAAAAGTCGCAAATCCAAATTCATGTTCATAAATATGATCCGTCGATTTTTCTCGTAAATATTGTGCATATAAACTAGACATATTATCCAATACTCGTTTGTGCAGCTTGTGGTCTGAATCTTTGTTTGAATCCCATTACTACATTAAGCCCTGATAGATTAAATCCTGCTCCTGCAGGAACCCCAAATGTGGAATCAAACACTTCTTGAATCTGAATCGCAAAAGCCATACATCTTTGCTTCTGCAAAAATACTCTCCAATTTTCTAGACTAGAACCTCCTCCATAGGGATTTCCTTGTCCATAAGGAGATTGTGAAGTTCCCGAACCGTAAGGAGTACTAAAATTTATTGGCTTTAAAGTTAAACTTTGAGATGGTGTCAGTTCATAATCATAGGAAATGCTTATCTGAAGTTTATGTGGGGAAATGTATGTTCCTAAAATATAGAAGAAATAGGATCTCTGATAATTTTGCAAATCACCTAATCTTAATGGGCCGGTTTGAAACATCATTAGAACTGGATTTGATCCATCCAAATAAGTTCCAGGATTCTCCTGATATACTTGGCCCTCTGCATTTATAATGGTGTGATATTGATTGTATATACAAGAACTTATAGCTGGAATGCCAACGAAAGTTCCCCATTGTTGATAATAATAATCATACATCAACACAATGCCAGAATCTAAAGTGAATCTAACCTGATTTGATTCTGGGACATCCACAGCACTGGTTACATTTGCATTTTGTGTGAATTGTTCAACAGGAGCCCCAATATACTCAGTTCCCAATCCTCTATCTAAGAGCCAAATTCCTTTTCGATTAGATTGAAACATCAATCCGGAAGGCATCAAAACTATACTTCTATCGTTTGGACATCCTACTGCCGTCGTAATAAATGTGGCTTGAGAATATTGATTATTTGCTCCAGTATTATCGGGGCCATTTCCGTTGAGATAGAAGCATGAATTCTCCTTAAAAATTACTAACTTATCATCCATAGGAGATAGCGCAGTAATCGGTCCCGTGCTTGTTTCAGTGGAAGTGATAGGAGGAACATAGATAGTGAACAAATCACTCATTTCAACTGGAGTAGCTTCTATAATTTGCTTTGAAAACCAAAGAAGATTTGGATCTTCAGCATCTACAAGCCATAATCTAGTATCAAATAGAGCCAAGATATTTGAAGCAGGCGGAGCTATATCTTCGACGACTCCTCCTGTTGTGTAGATTAGATTATTTCCTAAGATTGTTGCATCGGCATTTGTATCAACAAATTGAAGTTGATCTGTAGTTGTACTATTAAGAAGAGGAGCTGTAATGCTAGTTGTTTGATAATATTCCTGTTGTCCCACTGACCATCGATAAATCACAGCTTTTACAGGATTGGCTACTTTCATAGTCAAACGTAAAGTTGGGAGATTTATTGTGATGCTTCCCGAAGTTCCACTACCAGTAGTTGTAACTGGAATTGGAATGGAAGGTGCTGAGCGGAAGGCATTTCCCTGATTGTCTGTCCATTCATAAGTGACTTGATAATAGTAAGCATTGGTATTTGTGCTTCCATCAGGTTGTGCAACAATGCTTCCTCCGGAAGTAGACCAACTTGCTTCAATAGAATCTGGCCAAACTAGGAAATTTAATTCAACTGGAAGATAGCCATCGTAAATCGATATTAAACCACCAGAAATATTCAGGTTATTGGCTACTTCTGCCACATCCTGATTTTGAGTTCCGAATGAAAATGTAGAAAGATTAATTCCCGTTTGAGAATAGATGCCCGCAGTTTGAGTCCCAGAAGGTAAATTAGTTCCTTTATTTACAGCCTGGATGGAATCTTTGAAGAGATAGAAAATCTTAGCATCTTGATCAAGAACTGTAACACTAGGAAGTCCTAATGTTATATAACCTCCTCCATTTGCGTAAGCTAGTTTAGCTGCAATCACTGGAGAGGCCGAAGTACTTAATGAACCATCGATAAGAAAATAAGAAGGCTGATAAGTACTCTGATAAGCAGCAAGATAATAAATAGATCCATTGATTATAAAAGCTTTTGATGCCAATCCAACACTTCGTATTGAGACAATAGGAGAAGATAATGTTGCAGTCGTTAATTTATCACCGGGAGATCCTGCAGAATTTCCCGCTGTATTATGTGATAAACTGAGAGTAGTCCCAGATATTGTAAAAGTTGTCCCCGCGGTGATATTTGCAGGAGTTGTTTCATCTATCAAATACATTCCATTAACAAGACCCGATGCGGAACTTGCTGTAATGGAAGATGCTCCTGAGCTGAAAACAGAGTTAAAAGTGAAACCGAGAGGAGTTACAGAGATAGATCCGATATAATGAGTTGGTATACTGCTATCATAAGAATAATTATTCGATACTTCGTAAAATATTGAACAAGTACCATTTTGAGCTGCAGACGTAATATTTAGAATGGTTCCAGATGAAATTATCTGAACTGGATTCATAATAACGCCTAAAGTACTAGATACCGCAAATGTATATCCCGTACTTGAGCCGCTATCATAAAAACTTCCATAAATGACGGCATTAGTCAGATTAGAACTATCTATGGTCACGCTCATCATTGTTGCGGTGTAGCCTAAAAATGTAGTAGGCGCCGAAACAACCAAGCTTGTGGATAATTCTACTATTTTTACCGATTGACCTCCTGTTGCTGTATTATACGCTATATAAAGATAATTATTTAAAACAGCTCCATCCCATGAAAGGGTAGTAGCTGAAACATAAGCCGAAGCTATATCAGTATTTGCAGTTTTAGTGGTTGGAGTGGCTATATTTATAGCGATATATTGAAGATGAGGAGTTGCCGAAATAGTATTTGTGAAGACTAAAATGAAATAATTTCCAAGAATGAATACTCTCATGCCTCCGGAAACTGTACCAGTATTTACTGGAATAGCAGTCGGAGCAATTATATTTTGTCCTGTATTTGCATCAAAAATGACATATTTATTGGTAGTGGTATTATTGTTTTTTTCGAGATATACGCAGCATGCCAATCCATTGGCAGAAACTACTATATCACCTTGGATTTGATTAAGATTGTTTCTTATTACTGATAGTGTGGATAAACTTAAAGGTTCTAAACTTCCTTTTGTTACCCATGCTGCGTTTGAAGCGCTATATGCCGCAATATTAGGTCCTATTGCAGTTAAATCTTCATTAAAAGTTGTAAGATACGAATAAGATGTATCTGGCAAAGAAGTCAATTGACCGAATCCATTTCTCTTTTGAAGAAGGCCTCCTTTATTAAAAACCATGTTTTCAAGCTGGACAAATTTCCCAACAGGGACTCTTTTAGGATCTGTTTTAGTATCGAGACCCTGAGCGAAACTTATGTCTATAGCTTGTTTATTAAGCATTTTCAGTCCACGACTTTAGTAGGAATTTTTTGACCCGCTTCAGATTCAGCTTTTTTCAATTTCCAAATATAGAAATCATGACCCAATAGACAATGACATTCATTCCATTTTGGGATCTCATATATAGATCCATCTTCATAAAATAATACCATGCGGTCCATATCTTTTACCCATTCAAATCCTGATATTTCAGTTGAATGCCAAAGAAATTTTCTTTTCCATTTAAAAACAAAAGTACTCATTTGATTCTCATAAGATAGACAGCTGATATAAAATTGGGACGTGAATCATAACTAGATCCAGTTGATGCAGAAGTTCCCGTTACTGAATTAGAACCTGTCATGCTGGCAGCTGTACTTGAAATACCTACTGAAGCATCAGCAGATTCAGTACCTGTAGAAGCAGAAGATCCAGTTCCCGAATTGTTATTCGAAGCTACGCCAGTGGTCCATATACCTCCTGCAGTTGTGACCCATCCAAAGGAAACAGCCGGAAATGATCCACTCGTATAAGCTATATTGCTTTGTTGCATAATATTGGTATTGCCAGTGCTTAATCCTGCATTAGCATTATTTGCAGCGACTAAACCATAAGTATTTGTTCCTCCTGCATAATAAGCCCATTGATGTGAATGAGCAAAATTATGAGTATGACTAGTTGCAGCGAAACTTGTTGTACCTGTTAGAGAAGCTGTACCTCCTGTTACTCCAACAGAAGTAACAAATGTTCCAGCTCCATGCGTATGCGCAGCGACTTGAGTATTTGTATTATTTCCTCCTGTTGATCCGGCAGTAGTACTACCCATTAAAAAGACAGAATTATTTATATTGGGAACAATTGCACCATTCATTGGAGATGTAGAATCTGCAATAGTTTGACCGGCACATAATACATATCCATTTGCATCAGCAGTGGTAGTAGCAGCTGTTGTATAGGCTCCACTAAGATTGGGAAAAGTTGCAATCACAGACCCTAAAGGAATTAGTCCTCTAGTCCATGTTAAATTGCCAGAACCATCAGATTGTAAAACTTGATTTGCAGTAGGAGAAACTGCCGGAAAGACCAAAGCATAATTTGCAGCTTGGCTCGGAGAAGTTTCTAATGTGACATTAAATCCGCTGGGGACTTCTTGACCGATAATGATATTACCAACATTCAAAGTTGCAGGTGTATTTGTTGCACTTTGAAATGTAAAAGTTCCTGCAGAATAAGATGCACTTGCTGTTCCAGAAGGAAGACCTGTGATAGTTCCAGATGATCCGGTCACAGAACCACTCTGAGTTATTCTAATTTGATTCCCAGCGCCATCATTATAATAGAGATCGGCATTCACCTCATAAAGACATCCAATATCAGCAGGGTTAGACAAAGTTACACTTTGTGGGCTAAATCTCACACTCCTTGCAGTAATGAGATTATTGCCATTTAACGGAAGATCGGTATTAATATCAATACCGGCAGGAGTAATTTGAACACCTTGACCTGTTGTATGGTTATGTCCATCGATAATTCCCAAGCAAGAATTGATATTATTTGCCCAGTCTGGACCTGGATCAATACTTACTACAGGAACAGGAAGAAGCATATTTGGAGAAATTACCGTGTTTGCCATATATTTCTTATAACCTATAACTAAATTGAAACGGCATAATTCCATTTCCAACATCTGTACTGGATGATATTGTTATGGTTGTAGAATTCACCGTTGATGAAATTTGAGGACCTAAACCTGTCAGTTTATTTGCAGCGCCACCTGCTTGATATGTTTCAGTAAAAACTGAGGGCAAAATTGGAAGTGTCATTGTCAATGAATGATTGGCTCCTAATGTATTATAAGATATTGATCCAAATACTGTTACCATTTTTCCAATTTGATAAAATTGAGTAATATTTGAAATTAATGCAGTTGTATTGGAAATATTTGTCAAAATTGGCGTATAAGTTCCATTAATATAAATAGTTTGAAATTTAGGAAAGCTACCACCAATGAGAACTTGTTGATCGGTTCCCGATCCCAAAAGACTTAATACTGGATTCAAAATAGAAGCCCATTTTGTCTGAGCAAGATCCCATGGCAATTTTGTGGAAAGTAATGCCAATTACCACCCGCCTTGTCCAGCACCATTCCCCGCAAACCCAGTTCCTCCATAAATAATATCGGATCTGGTTTCAGAGATTGTATCAGGTACACCCGCATCTCTATTTTGACTTGCTTCCTCAATTCTCAATTTCAAGAATACAATCTCCTGATCAAGTTTTGAGGTATCGGAACCTTCTTCTTTATCTAAAGCATACTTTGCAGCTCTTACAATGGGATATCTAAGCCACCCTGAAAATCCTACAGTGGTCAAATCTGTATCTGCAAGCAATGCAGGAAGTCTCGGTGCATACCACATTCTTAAAACTTGATTACCTGCAGGCGTAGGGATGATATTTATATTCTGTCCCATAAGTCTATATCGCATGTTATAGACGCCATAGATTGTCGAAGTACTGTTAGGATAAACATAAGTATTTCGTTTAATGAAATCGAATTTATTAAGAGTGACCCAAGCATTGTTAGAAGTATTAAGATTGAGGTCCATGCCAATAAGTTTATAAAACGCTTTAGCAGGAGTTCCACTCGCTCCTCCATATGAACCGCCAAGATAATTATTCACCCCATTTGGCAATGGATAATTTGCAACAGTCCCATTAGTAGGAATTAAAACTGTTTGATCCGAGAATATATCTTCATAACTATCTATTAAAATGTCATACAATTCATAAAGTGCCAAACGCAAAAATGAATTCCATTCGGATATAGTGACAAACTCAGAGTTAACTCTATCAGCGGTCTGTTGGGATCTAAGTCGAAGCTCATACAAGGACATTTCGGAAGGTGGTGCTGCGACCATTTGAGCAATGGAGGAATAAGGACTTGTTCCGCTTCCATTAGTAGCAGCGACTTGGTAATAGAACATGACGCCAATGCCAGGAAAACTATCAATATACTGTGTCGCATAAGTAGTCGTCCCCAGGTTTGAGAAATTTACTCCATCGGTTGACCGTTGGATTTGATATCCCGTAGCACCTAAAGATCCTGTCCAAGTCAAAAGAATATTACCATCTGCTTGTTCAGCATTCAAGTTCTGTGGCTGATATGGAATTGCCATGTCGAATTCCTCTCAATTTTTCGACATATATTTTTAATATGTCAGTCTATTCGACATTAAATCCCATCAATAGTTACAGAACTGCCATCAAAACAGAATTGCATGCCAACAACTGTATTATTTGAAGGAGAAGCAGCGACTAATGTCGTTGTTGAAGAATTTGTAGGAGCAGCAAATTGAACCATAATTTGAGCACCAGCATTAGTAGCGATGTTTGAATTTGCTATAGTCTGATTAGGATCGCCAACTACAGAGACTACAGTAGCATTAGGGACACCAGGAATGCCCACAGTGCCGCTACCAGATATAGACCCAGTAATTGCAGAGACAAAGGATTGGCCAACAGTTGGGGCAAATCCAGCAGGTAAGCCAGCTGTTTGCCATTGAGCTAGAGTGGTAGTTCCCACGGAGGTAATTGCATAAACATTACCTGTGGTCAAAGAAGTAGTACTCGTAGAAGTCAAAGGAATGACTTGGCCTGAAAATCCACCCAAATAATAATTAAAATTGTTTTTAAAGACTATTAAAGCAAAGCCTGCTTGAGGGTTAGGATTTGTTAAAGCGTTCTGTTTACCAGGAGTCGCACTCGTATGCATAAAAACAGCTTCGATATAGCCATTACTTTTTACAGAACGAACTCCCCATCCATTTCCATTAGTGGAATCTACAATAAAATTACACCAAACATATTTTGGCATCGTGACGTTAGTATATAAGGATTTTCCATTAAGACCGAATCCGCGGGCTACTGACATGGCTGTCCCCAATGTATGAGCAGAAATTTCTCTGCGGATAGCTCTGCACCACTTGTCCGCCAGTATGATAAAAACATTTCTATCTTCATAATTGATGAAAAAGAGTGGTTTTAAGACAAATTTAAGGGATTTGTTTATATAATAGACAGAAAAAAGCCCCAGATCAATTTCTCAATCCGAGGCTTTCCCGAAATGTTGATTCAACTTCAGAAAAGATGTCCAAGCAAATCGCTTTTATCACACTATGCTGAAAGTGCAACTTGCATATTGTAGCCAGGAGCTGAGCATATTAAGTTTCCATAATATGCAATCCTGATTTCCAATGCATCTGCATTTCCAACACGAAGACCTTCAAGTCCTTCCATCCCATAAGTCAAAATATGTGGCGCCTTACCTAAAGTTCTCAATTTCCATGTATCTGTTGTCAGACACCATGCAGTTTGAGGTTGGCATGATCTGTCAGCAAGAACAGGAATTTTTCCATAAGCACTATGGAAATGAATCGCTTCAAATGCTACTTCGACTTCATCATGGTTGATCATGACATATTGTACTTTTGCACCAAGTTCATTGATGAGAGTAGAATATGACAAGAAATCCAAAATGATAAGATCGAAAGATGCACCTTCTCGGTTTCCAAATGCTAACGCGTTTGTAATCCCTTCAGAAATGCTTTGACTTGCGGCATTATAGCGCAATCCGGCAAGACGAGTGGGGTCTACAGAACGATTAACACCCCAGAAATTGTCTGTTGAAGGAGGATCTACTGCTGGTCGTTGTGTTAACTCACGTTTCATAATGTTATAGCGTGAGAGCAGACTGTATATCCTGCAGTTCTTGCAGCCCTTGTCAGTCGTTCGAGCGCTTCTTCGATTGGCGCTACGGTCTTGTCCGCTTCCGGATTTTAACCGTAATTCGGGATTATGCAGCATGGAGTTCCCTCTCACACTGGGCACTTATGTTTACCCATGCAGCTAATCCAGACATTCCAAGCATACCGGCAATGGTAGAAGAACCACCAATACCAATATCACCTAGAACCTGTAGGAAATCATTAGCACCCCAAGAAGTTTGAGGAGCTCCTTGAACTACTGTTCCAGAAATTGCACCTGTTCCACGGTTCACTGATGTAATTTGAATTGCATCAATAGTACCGGGAGTATTTTGCAATGCAGAACCACCATCTGTAGCAGTAGCTTGCATCGTCATACCTACTTCAAATTGAACTACAGATTGGGGATTAGCCAATACAAAACTCAAAGTAGGTGCAACATATGTAACACCAGCTGCAGAAATTTGACCTCTACTTGCAGTACCTCCGTAAAATCCTTCAAATGCCATGTTGTTCGAAATATTCGAGAATCCATTATCTAAAGTTCTCGAAGCTTCGTCTACAAATGCACCGGCATTCGTTTTGGTCTGTTCCATCAACAAGTTAGTGATAGTGACTAATTGATCGCTCTTGTTACTCCGTCTTTCGACGTGGCCTACTCACCTCTTCGGGCTTCGGCTCTCTCGCTTCTTTTGTTATACGAGAGACCAGACTGTCGCATCATCCGTTCTGGATGTTCTCTCACTCAGTCGTTCACCGTGCTTTCGCTTCGGCCCTGTCGTCTGCTTCCAGACTTCCAAGTCAATCAGAGAGAATTTACTACTTAGCATCCCTGCCAAGCGGACCTACAAATTAAGTCTTGTATTGCATACACAAAATACGAAACTACATCAGAAGCAGTTTGCTGATTCTGAGCATTCGCAAATGTGTGCGCTCTACCCTGTGGATTCAGAGCCTCATGGCCTTTGTTATCGTAAAGGCTTTTTATCCTCTACTTCTTGAACTTCTCAAGATAAATTATCCCAAGCTTCAAACGATCAATCGAATGCTTAAAATAACCTAAACCAGGATTGCATTGAGTACATAAAAGACCACGTACTTTCCCTGATTCATGATCATGATCGACATGTAAGTTTCTTTTAAAAGAACTTTCAAGCTGACCACAACAGGCACAACGTCCATTTTGATCTTCATAAAGCTTCTGATAATCTTCAAGTCGAATTCTATAATTTTTCCACAAATCCCATTCGAAATTCCCTTGACTCTTACATTCTTTACAAAAAGGTCTCGGATATAGTTTTCCATTTTTCTTTTTGAAAGAGGAAAATTGAGATTTATGTTTTTCAATCTTACAAATCCGACAAATTTTTAGTTCAAGTTCAGCGTACATTTTCACCTATAAAAAGTGTCGGGCACTCTTGGTGGCTTATATTCTCTCTCGAGGTTCATCCACTACGCGTTACGGTGAGCCGGGATTTTTAGTTCCCGCTTTACCACGGTATTCCCATCACAGGGTTCACCGTTTTTACCCGATTTTAATACGGCAATCCACTCGTTTTACCGTATTCCAGTGGGACTGGTATATACTTCAAAAACCCACTAGATGCCGGCAAGTATTTTAACCGGCAAAACCATCTGGCGACTCGTTTTTTGGCACCAATGCGAGCCAAGGATTTTTCTTGTAGACTAAATTTTTCATATAGTCTTTGTCATCCACATATAATTCTTTTAAAGCTGCTAACTGGTTACTCGAGTTAGCATATACAGGTGCTATTGCCATTTAATTACCTCATCGTTTTAAATTCCCGTAAAACGCTGCCATAGCTCTTTGCTTGGGAGATAACGGTACGGTAGCCGTATCTCTATTGGTCAATGTCCTCATTCCTTGATATTGCCGTTGCTGCGGCTGAGCTTGCATTTGAGGTCTCTGCATGCCCTGTAATTTTTTTGCCCTTGCGATTCTTTGAGCGTCTTTAAAGAGTTCATTTTCCACCAAGCGCATTGCTTGAGGGACAGAAAGAATCTCACCGGTTTTATCGTAAGTTCGTTCAATTAATCGCACGACATCGGGAACACTTCGCATTTCCCGTACTAATTCGAACTCATCACTAGCTCTAGCAAGTTGTATAGCTTCATTTTTCATTTCCACTAAAACTTGTTGTCGAGCTTGTGCATTTTGTTCTTCAAACTTCTGATCAATACCTTTTTCAAGCGACGCCAACTTCGCTCTTAGAGCATTGACTTCGGAGTTTCCCTGACCTTTGATAATCGCTTCCGTCAATTGGTCATATGTCACACCATTCTCAATGAGAACATTTAATGGCTCAGATTTCAGTCTCTCTACATCAATTCCTTGTGATTGAGGAACTGATTGGAGAGCTTTTTCACGAGTGAGAAGTTCTTGCTCTTTTAACTGCAATTGTCTTCTCTGTTTCGCTATCCGAGCTAATTGTGGATCTAACTGCTTCGTCGCTTCGACAGCCGCCACGTTCCCATTAGGGTTGGTAATGAGTGGTTTTTGAGATTCATTAATGAATTGTTCATTTGGTAAAGGAGTATGATTAGTCCTCATCTGGATTGGTACAGCTTGAGGCATAGTATTATTTGGTTGTATTTGTGGACTAGGAATTGGAGAAACTTGCATTGTTACCTTTCTTATTAAGCTGCTTGTGCATTTGTATTTGGGACTAAAGGAGAAACAGGTGCAGGCATTGGATTCGCAGTAGGTTGTGGTTGAACTGGTTGAGGAACCGGCTGCGATGCTTGCACTAAGGCATTAATTTGATTGAAAAATGTCACAAGCATATCATCTTTTTCTTGTTCAAGATTTGCTGCTCGATACAAATTGATATATTGAACAACAATTTCAGTAGCTAAAGGAAGATCCATAAAAGGATCGGGTGGTGTATATTTTCCATTTTCGACAATTTCATCGAGATATTTGTAGATACGTTCCTCAGAAGCATTCATCAATTTTTGATTTTCCTCAAGATCTGGGAAATTCATCAATCGACGACCTTCTTTTAGGCTTAGCATTCCTGCTTGGACTTGTTCTGTAACAGTAGCTATACGACCTGCAGGAGTTCTGGGAAGAGAAGATTCTGTGAAACATTTAATGACAAATGGATCTTTAAGAAATGACATCTTTGGAAGATCGATTTCTTTAGTTCCATCTTTGTTTGGATACACAGTTTGATATGATCCAGTTTCTTTAGCAATATCCATAGCTTCATCAACAATATGATATGCTAATTCTATGAACACATTTTCATATTTTTTAGATGTTTCAGCAAATCGATCTGAATTTACATCGTCAGCCATACGTATAGCTTCGCCACTATCTAAACCTTGAGGTTTCTGTCCTGTGGCTTGCATAGTAGAAATTCCCTCTTGTTGGAATCCATATGCAATCAGCTTATCTCTTTCGGCATACAATTCAGGTGCATTACAGGGAGCAATTTCATAAGAAGGCTTAGTTCCAGAATATGTAATTATTACACCTATTTCATTATTGTTATGGGCTTTAACGACTTTTGAAGACTGTTCTATGAATACTCTTGGAACACCCACAAGAGAAATAGCGCGAGTAATAGTGTACATAATTCTATTAATGCTAATTTGAGTACCAAAAAGTCTGCTTCCAAGACCTTGTCCCCAGAATCCCAAGAATGGGTCACTATATTTGAAGAAGACGAATGGGAATTTAGGCTTATTCCATTCTTCATCCAATATCACACCATTGACTGTCACTATAGAATGTCTACCCGGTATATATCCTGGTGCCTCAGGATCTGATCCAGAAGGAAGTCTCCATCCTTCGACAACCATTATTTGATCTGCAATTGTTTTACCGCAATCTGCCGAATTATCGGGAACTGCTTGTTCCGTTCCAGCAATTACTTTTTTGGCATCCGGATTATTAGCCATGACTTTATCACGATCAACAAGCTTGAGTTGAATGAGCTGTTGAGGATCAGCATTTAGGGAATCATTATCATCTACATATAGATCTGTTGCCATTACTCGATCAATGCAGACTTTATCATTATCTCCACGATAAACTTTTAAAGCGCCCGTTCCTGTCACAATGCCATCACGAAGCATTTTAGAAGCTTTTTCGTAAATTTTTGTCTGATAAAATTCACCTAGAATGAATCTATTCAGCTCTTGTGCCAAATGTCTTTGCTTATAATCTGCGCCATCCGTTAAGAATTTCGGTTCCGGTTGATTCTGCGTAAGACGTGATGTGAGCGTATCTGTACATGATTCGATGATATTGAATGAAGGTCTATCATCGGGCAATGTTTTCGTTTTATCCATTTTGCTGACATTTGATCCGGCATATGAATAAACGCTGAGCCCGCAATAGAGTCTAATAGAAACAGCCAACTGACGTAAACGCCATGTTTGATTCTGTTTAAGATAAGATGCAGTCCCACATAATTGGCTAGCAAGAGATTGATCATCTTCAGCTTTCCACCACTCCGCCAATAATGAAACAGGATCACTTCCAGATTTTGTTTTAAAAGTGATTGAATCAGGTGATTTTTTAGCAGGTGTAATATTCATTATATCCCCGGGTCACGCACAGCTAAATAAAGTAATTCTTCAGGTGTAAGTTCATCAGTCGGAATTTCTTCATTAGATTCAATGTTCTTCTTTTTAATTGGAAGTTCACCAAATTTAACTTCGATATCATGAAATTTGATTTCAGTTACACCTTGTTTTCTACATAATTTAAAGAATGCTTCAAGCTCATCGCGAGTATTTAGCATTATGCTATTCTTTCATTTGATCCTGAACTCATTCCTGGTTTCATGCGACGTTGACGCATAATGCGCTCAACAATATCTCGCATTTCTTCATCATTCATTTCATTTCCTATTTCATCTCCAGAATTTTCACCGGTATATGAAGCTTGAGGAACTTCCTCTTGGTTCATTCTTTCGAAATCATTGGGTTCGAAATCTGCAACGGGTTCTTCTTCATTACGGGGTTCGTCATAGGGCATGTCTCCGCCATCTGCGTAACGAAGCATATCTTCTTGTTCAGAACCTTCCATACGTTGTCTCATGATTCTTCCGACCATATCTTCGGCTTCATCTTGTTCGGAATCCTCATAATCCAGCATGCGCTCATCTTCATGCTCTGCATCTACTTCACCACCTGCGGCATACATCTTTCCACCATGGCACATATGACAGGCATAGGCACCATGAGCGGCACACATACCTCCTTTTGCCATCTCATTATCTTGAGCTTTTTTCTTCATCCCATAAGCAATTGCTAAACTTTGTTTCAATGGTTTACCCGCCTCATATTCGGTTCGGACATTCTTAGAAAAAGAACTTGGTGATTTTCCTTCGATCAAAGGCATATCAGTTTCCTATTCCTTGATAGAGGTTAACGATTGATTTAACAGCGTTAGGGGCAGCATCTGCAGTCGATTGAGAACTAAACACAACTGCGATGACATCTCCAGCTGTTGCAGAAATAACAACTGAACCACCCATGATTGGTTGGGTAGGACTAGGAAATCCATATCGTGCTAGAACTGTGGAATTCTGATTAATGACAATATTAAGTCCTGAAATTGCAGGTACGCCATAGGAACCTATTGTTCCCGTTGCATAGGAGAATCCTGGTGATGCAGTCCCATTTGCAGCTGCAGTAGTAGTGCCAGGCTGAATATCTGTGAGAATTATATTATTTGTAGCACCAGTTACAGTTACGTAAGCTGCCGCTGCAGCGTTTGCCGCAATAGCAGTTCTAGTAGCAGATGCAATATTGTTTGCAGTTACGTTTGTTGCACCCGTAACTTGGATACCGGTTAGACCTGCTGGAGCCGGATCTACTCCGGCGCTATTTATGTTATACCAAACATAGAAACCTTGCAGTGCGCCCGCACTATAAAATGTCCAATATGTACTATTCAAACTTCCGCTTGAATCTGCAACTGTAGTGATAGTTTGGATATTTTGAGTTGGTTGAGTCGTAACTGGCTGACCGCCAGCAGCTAAATAGGGGATAAAAGACTTAAAGGAACAAGTATAGTTTCCCGTCGTGACAACATTAAACGTTTGAGTTCCGAGACCGCCGACTACTGTAGAATTATTCACCTGGAGACTGTTTATTGTCATTTTTCGATCCTTTTTTGAGAAAAATCTCTATATAAAGGATAAAAAAGAGTGGTTTTTTGAGAAAAATGAACAAAGGAGTAATAAATGGAAATTGGTAGCTATGTCATAGTTCGAACTTATTCAGCCGGTGTTTTTGCAGGAGAATTACAAAAACGCGAAGGAAAAGAAGTTACTCTCAAGAATGCCAGACGTATTTGGTATTGGGCTGGCGCATGTTCTCTTTCTCAACTTGCAATGGAAGGGACTAAGAAACCAGCAGAATGTAAATTCCCTAGAGAAGTCCCATTGATTCTCCTATTAGAAGCCATAGAAATAATCCCCACAACTGAAGCTGCCAAAAAATCAATCGAAAGCGTACCAGTATGGGAATAGAAATAAATAGTGGTTATGGTTATGGGTATGGTTCCGGTGAGAAGCTGCCAAAAAATCAATCGAAAGCGTACCAGTATGGGAATAGAAATAAATAGTGGTTATGGTTATGGGTATGGTTCCGGTGACGGTTCAGGTTCCGGTGACGGTTCAGGTTACGGTTCAGGTTACGGTGCAGGTTCAGGTATAGATTATGGTTCTGGATACGGGTCCGGTTCCGGTGACGGTTCAGGTTCCGGTGACGGTTACGGTGATGGTTTAGGTTCCGGTTCCGGTTCTATTGATGGTGACGGTGACGGTGATGTTTTCGGATATGGCATCGGTTCAGGTTTTGGTTCCGGGTCAGGTGACGGTAATGGTTATGGATAACATATGGGAACAGAAATAATTAATGATCGCCGAAAAGATCACCGTTTCGGCGACGGTTCAGGTTCAGGTGATGGTTCCGGTTATGGTTTCGGTTTCGATTCCGATGATGGTAATGGATAATATATGGGAACAGAAATAAATAGTGGTTTCGGTTCAGGTAACGGTGACGGTTTGGGTTCCGGTTACGGGGACGGTTATGGGGACGGTTCAGGTAACGGTGACGGTTTGGGTTATGGGTCAAGTTATGGTTCAGGTTCCGGTGACGGGGACGATTTTTGTAATGGCATCGGTTCAGGTTTTGGTTCAGGTATTGGGTCAAATTTCGATTCAGGTTTCGGAGACGGCTTTGGTTGCGGCTTTGGTTCGTATTCAGGCTCAGGCAATGGTAAGGGATAAGATAAATGGAATAAAAATAGGTTACTTTTCTCCAACTATCCGGAAAAACCGGACAGTTCAAACTTCAATTACTTATTCTAATGCTTCTTTTTTCATTTCTTCAAGCGTCACCCCAAATCTCCTAAACTTCCTTCTTCAGGCCAATCATTGCGTCTTTCGAGATATTCTCTTTCTCTATCCCAAATTCCATCAGCTTGCTGCTTATGCCATTCCGGTGTATATTTTATAATCTTCTTTTCGGGAGCAATAGAAGCGTAATGATATCCGCATCTCCAGGCATAAATGAACGCGTCGGTTAAATGATTTGGTAAAGAAGGATGTTCTTTCTTAGGATATTTTATTTTATCCCCATCTGTAACCCAGACTAATCCAGACATTTCTTCCCATAGAGGCCTATTCTCGGGAGTATCCAAGATCTTAATCTTTCCTTGGATTAGATCACTATTACATAGTTCTATAAATGTAACTTTATCCTGTTTGTCAGCATATTCGAATGGGATTGCAGATCTAAATCGCATTGATTCGACGCCCTGTTTATTGGCACCATCTATGATAATCTTATGAGGAGCATATAAAGAATCTCTCATGAATTCTTGAATTTTTAATGCGACATCTTCAAAAGTCATCTTTTTCTGTTTGAAGCATTTAATAATATATAAGAAAGAGTCATTGATATGATATCCACTGAGCACAAAAGCTGAATCATCTTCCCATCCCGTATCCACACCCAGCACAAATGTCCAACCATCCGGATATAAAGCCATAGGCAAACATTTAGATAAATTCTTTTGGAGATCAAATCTATAAACAAGTTTATCCTCATCAACCACCCATTTATTAAGATACCATTGTTTATACTGGGGCGTTTCCATGTATTGGGGACGTTCAATTCTTATTTGCTCTAATGCTTCACCCCATTGTCTTGAAACATAAGGATTATCAAATGCTGTCCACTGAAATAACTTCCATCCCCCTTCCTCCCCTTTGGTAATTTCATAGAAAAGTCCGCGAGGAAAGTTACTTGCTGTTCCTGTGAGACATATAGTTCCTCTATCTCCTTCGAAGTTAGGATCAACCATAGCAGGGCCTAAAATCCCATATACAAGGTTTCTAACATCAATGGTATACATAGAAGCTTCATCGATACAAACAAGTCTGAATTTGCGTCCTAGAAGCTTTTGCATTTCATTTTGATCGGCGTTAATACCCACAATCTTTATCATAGATCCATTTGCCAATGTCATGGCGAGTTCAGTCTGATTGAAGCTCGCTTTCAAATTATGCTTACGATCAATTACGGTCAGGATGTCTTTCCAAATTATAGACTTAGCAGAATCTCGCGTAAGACCTATAAACAAACAATTGCAGCCAGGATTTTGTAATGCTTCCTGAACAAGATATAAGCCCACAGTATAGGACTTCGCAGAACGGCGGGTACAAAATAGAGCCTTCTGTTTGGATGGATCTTTGATAAAAGCAACTTGTTGCGGGAATTTATAATCTAAAACATCAGGAATTGCCTTTTGTCTGGCTATGCGAGCAGCATATTCTTCAAGGATAGATCTAGAAGAGTATCCATCATTCATTTCACCACTTCTTAGGCCTTTCTTGTCCTTTTTGGATTTTACCACTTATTGCTTCTTGAATTGCTTGCTGTCTAGATGCAAGTGCTTGAGCTGCTTGAGGAGTCTGGGCTACTTGGTCGATGGGAACTTGATGTTCAACAACATTAAGTCCTGTTTTTTTTGTGGTAGAGAATGGAGAATCTGGGGTTGTGGAGGGATCTGGAATTGTTCGATATGCGACTTTAGTACAATTCAATTCCTGTTCGACTTCTTTAATTCTAGTCGAAATGAGATCTTTTGTGATCTTGGGCAATTTATGATTCAAAAGAAGTTCTAGGAGAAAACTAAGTTCAGTCATTTTGAACTTCTCGTATTTTTTTTCTTGAAACCATTAAGTCTATATAAGATAGAGTGGTTAATATTAAAAGCATATAATACGAAAGCAGATTCATCTTCCCATCCAGTGTCCAAATCGAGTAAATACGCCCACTCTCCCATAGAAAGATATGGTAAATTAGTGCTACAAATATTTTTCCCCATGTCAAATCGATAAAAAGTTCAATCATTTTCAATTCCCCACAGATATTCCCCTGTTGAGCCAATTGCAATATATTTATTATCATCTACTTGTCTGATATAAGGGGAATTACGAGCCAAATAATCTTCCATATCTTCAATTATAAGTTCCGAATAAGAAGCTTTCGAAACGAACAATTCCGCGTCTTTTAGATTATCAAATGCTCCAATAAAATCATTCATCCCTCCTTGATGAGGAGGATCTGGGCACTGAAATATGGCGAAACGTTTCATTTTTCAAGCCAATGTTGATGGCCATTTTCATCCATCCAAAGTTTATCGGATTTATAATCAATTCCATGTTTCTCAAAAATCTTTTCAAGAATCGAAAATTGATTTTTTAATATTATAAATTCCATCCTTATTTCTCCTAAAGATTTTTCTAAAAATCCTTCAGGAAAAGGAATTCGATATATATCCATTATAAATATCCTCTTAAGTCAATCAGCTTCAAAAGAACTGCCCATAGATATTTTCCTGTTGGAAATCTTATTCATTCGATCGACAAATTTGCTTTTTGATCAGTTCAAAAGCAGCCAGTGCTTCACTAGTAGTATGATATTGTAAAATAAGATTGTCAATCGCAGCATATTCTGCTGTCAATATATCAAGATCAATCGAAATTTTTTTCAATCCCGCTAATACAATAATATATTTTCCTGCATCCAAAAATATTGGTCTTATGAACATTTTATTTTTCCATTATTTGTGTCTAAATTCCCTCATTAGAATGATATATCAAAACAATCAGCTTCAAAATTACTGCCCATTTATTTAACCTTACCACCAATGCCAGTTTTACCATGTCCTTCTCCAGCATGAACATGACTCATAGGACTCTCAACTTGCGCTGTTTGAAGCCTACCTGCAACAATAGGATGAGTATATTGAGGGACAGACATTTCAGGCTTTCCTATCTCCATGCTATTTACATTTGATGAAGGAATTATGCATAGCTTTTCCCCAATTGAAATTATAAGCTCTTTTTCTTGTCTGTCGTAGACAAGAATCATCACTGAATGTTTTGAGGATTTTCCTGGATCAAGTTTCAAACCCCAATTTGTGCCGGCGAAAAATAATGGAGATTTGAGTTCTGCGAATTTTATATCTATTTTAGTCATTTAATGATCTTTCTTTTGCTTAATAATTGTTTTAATGCCTGAAATTCTTCAGAATTTTCTTTCTCATCAACTCTCTCAAGAGAAAGAAGAATATCTCTTTTTTGTGAATCAGTATAATCGAGCATTCTGGTATAAGATTCTCTAACCGCATGATAATTATCACATATATCAGTATAGGGCTTCTCGATTTTTTCCATATGGGCGCCAAGAAGATATAATTTGTTGTTTAATTTTTCCGTGATTTTTTTCATTTTAGAAAAATCTTCTTTAAGATCATTCGTAATTTTTAGAAATTCTTTGCGAGAATTATATCGAATTGTAGGAATCGGATTCATTGCATATGTTGATATTATCATATTGAGACAATCATTTAATTCGTCTAATGTCATTATTGACCTTTAAGCAAAAGGATTAAATTTCAATTCTTTATATTTCGATCCCGTTTTTTGCCATATCTGAATAGCAGGCCCAGTTATATGTGTAAATGTTGTTACATTTTTAGGCAATAGAGATTTACCAATCCCAACATTGCGATTATTGTCATGGACATGAATATAATCCAGAACATCTTCTCGGACCACTGAGAATCCCAATACATTATCATGATCATCACTTAAGACAGCCAATCTAATTTCCGAATCCGGCTTACTTAGAAGATTTTCTATATAGATATGATAATGGTCAAAATATTCTTTGGAACGCATCTTTCTAAATAATGGATTTCCATATCTTAAACTTCTAAGCCATCTAGAAAAAATTAAAGATATATACATCGTTGGTAATAGCTTTGAAGGATAAACGAGAATTGAATATGTAGAATCTATTGAATCACTCACGCTTTTCCTTTAATCCCAGTTGTTTTTTAGTATAATGTCTTATATTCCAAGCCATTTCATATTTCCTAATAATAAATCTAATGGCTTCCTTTCGTAATGGCGTCCCTCTTTGCTTTAAAAGCAACATGATATCTATTTGTTTAACGCCTCTGGCATATAAACCCATAACATATTTATCTTTTTTACTTTTGAATTTTGTTTTGGGATCGAACGCTGCATCCGATATTTTTCTGAAATATTCTTCAGTGGTTTCAAATAAAAGAAGTTTTCGCGGTGTTTCCATAGCAGCAATATGAGATGGTACAGACCTAGGATCTTTTTGTTCAATATCAATAAATCCTTGTTGTCTCAACTTTTCATACCATTCTGATTGGAGGGCTTCAAATTCACACTTTGAAAGCTTCATTCATTTGTTTCAACTCGCTGAGCTTATAAACTGGAATACCAGTTCGCTCTGGCCTTTCCGGTTGAGTAAATGCCTGTTTAAGGTCTTTAGCTGAAGCCTTTGCCGCGTTAAAATGCAAGATATGGCCTTTCATTAATGCTTTGAATTTCATTTCTTCGGCACGTTTTAAAGTCGCTTGCTCTCTAATATATGATTCTCTAAAACCAGGTTTTGAACATGGCATCAGATCTTCATAGACATATGAGCAAAGTTCTCTGAACACTACTATTTCCTTTTATTTTTCGCTACGAGCCAATTCTTCCAGATCGTCTTTAATTCTTTCTTTTTTATCTTCATCAATCTTTCGGAGAACTTCTTGAGCTACTTGCTTATTAGCAGACGTTCTAAGCCCGTGTATGAAATGGGCATCAGGTTTATGGGATTCTGTAGGTCCCAAATGAAGAATCATACAAGCTAATGTGAATCTTGCAGATTCTTCTGTGAGGCCCGGAATCATAGCTCCAGCTATAATACGCTCTGCCCATTCATCAAATTCTTTCATCCCCATAGGAATAGGACGGGGTTCATTAAGATGTTCTACAATTTTCTTAGGAGAAGTTTTTTTGCTCATTATTTTCTTTTTCAAGGGAGGCCTTCTAGTCCATGGTTTGCACCAATGAACAAATTGAGATTTATTTGTCATCTTTCAATTGATCTTTGACGAGTTGTTTAAGTTCTTGCATCGAAAGTTTTGCAAGTTTTTCTTTTTCTTCTAATTGTGTATCTGTTGTTGTGATATCAACATCTTGTCTATCACGCCATTTATGTCGATTCTTCATATTGAAGATCCAAACTGTGGAATTAAGAGTCTTCTTGTGAATAGGTTTTCCTTGATCATTATATTCAGTTTCATCCCATAGACCTTTTTGACCTTCTTTCTCCCAATATAGGAGATTTTTTGCCGAACCTCTTCTTTTGGCATCGAAAAAGTCAGAGTATTCTTTTTCCCAATTATAAAGTGTATCTCGATGTACACTAATGACTCCTGCAAAGCTTTCATATGAAAGCCCCGAAGTCATATGATCTAGAAGCATAGAACAAAACTTTGGATCGTATTTTGTAGGTCTACCAAATGCCAAGTAATATTCCTGTAATAATTCAAAATCGTAAGTTTCCATAACTATAGCCTTAAATCAAGCCAATTCGTTTAAATCCCTTAAAATAAAATGCGGCGTTATTTTTTCTGTGTGATACAATATTAGGCAATATGGGGGAAAGATTATGTTCCTATTAGAGATATTTTTAAGAATTTTAGAGATTCTATTGCTTGTGAGATTAAGACCTCAAAATGAAGCATGGGAAAAATATCAAGATATGAGAGCTAATTGATTGACTTACAAAGTAAGATTCTGTAAAGAATCATTTCTCTGAAAGAGGGCTTTCTTCTCAGAGAGGAACCTCTAAGATCCAGGGATGGCTTAGGGGTTTTTTCTTTTCATCAATTTTTGTCTTCCAAATTCTGCTATTAGAAGTGCATCAATTAATCCTAAATGAAATTCTTTAGCTTTCTTTTTCGAAGGATCTTTTAGACAAACTCCTGGATATAATATCGAGATCGATTCTTTTGATTTTTCTTTCGAAGTTTTCTTAGTGCCTCTTTTATAAGGAAGATGAATTTTTTTTGTCCAGGTTTGAGGAGGAACTAATTCATATGGAATACCCATGGTCTTTAAAAGACATAAAAGCTCTCCAAAATGACATCCATAATTGAACATGGAAACACTGCCGTTCCCGGGGAAAGCCTGAGCTTTTTCGAGATAAATCATTAAGATATATCTCTTCTTTTGAAGATCCGAAAAGATCTTTTCTAATTCTTGGATAGTGGAAGGCATTACATGAAGAAACATTATGTTTTTGTATTCATCAATTCCAACGATACCACCACTTATTCCGGGATCAATTCCGATGAAAATCATAATTTTCCTTCTAGTTTCAATTTATCTATGGCTCTCTTAGAATTTTCCAATGTTTCTCGTTGCAATCTTTCTCTCAAAGTTTCTTTCCCATTCGATGATGCAGTTTGAACTTTCTTGGCTTCTTGCAATTTCCCTTCAGGAGAATTTTTATATTTTGAATAAGCAGCTTCAATTAGGGGAAGGTCAAAATGGTCCTTAAAGCCATCAATAGGCGCGATAAATTTTTGTCCTATCTTATCCTTTTCAATAAATCTCAAAATTTGGCTGAGTTGTTCCTCAGAGTATCCGCAAGCTTTTAATTTTCTAATTTGGCTAGATATCTCCGTGATTGAAAATCGACGAATTGGAGCCAGTTCTTGGCATCTCCTATGCCATCCTATTGTCAAAGGATTTAAATCCTCGGGCGGTGGGTTTATGCTTATTTCAGGACGTATCGGGATTATTGTTTTCAATTCTTTATTCGAATTTAAAAAGGGGGGAGTTTTCGGCGCGCTTCGCGCGCGCGCGTTCCCCTCCCCTTCTTTCTCTTTCTGTTTCTCTTTCTCACTATGTGTTGCAACATCTGGGCAGAATCCGTGCAAGTTTGGGACATCATTCTCTTGAAACCCTTGTGACTCTAAGGGATCACTTGTTGCATTTGATGTGCAGGAAGTGTGCGCATTTGGGACAAATAAATGGGTTATTGAGATGATTCGGCCACGTTTTCCATGACGATCCAAAGTAAGAAATCCATGTTTGGCGAGGAATTTTAATTTTCGCATGATTGTCGTACGGTCGCATGCCATCTCGGCGGCAAGTTCGTTATCGCTTGTTAAAATTTGACCGGTTTGAATAATTGGATCTGGATCATCATCTGGTTTCGCCCAGGCGCATAGAGTGGCTATAAGGGCTCTTAGGAAGGGATCTCTACGTGAAATAGATAACCACGGTCTTGGGAATTTACACCAACCTTTTGAGTATCGTGACATTGATAGTCCTTCTGTGTTTTTTTGATTGCACAGAGGAAAAGAGAGACGTATAAGAACCACGTATTCATTGTGACTCCTACCCGTTTCCTTTTGTTCCTCATGCAACCATTGTTTCAAAGCCATGTCTGAACCTAACATCAGAGATGGCGCTTCCGTTTTCTAGGGAACGTTAGTCGCGTTTCCTAGAACCCTCCTTTTTTAACACAGATTTATGATTTTATTGCTGAATAATTTGGTGATTAATTATTGTGCGGAATTTATTTCGTCTGTAAGCTGCTGTAAACTTTTATTATTTGAAGATTGCTTATAAGCTGCATCTAAATGGCTCAAAAACAATGTTTTCCATTTTTCTCGAAATTTTTTCCATTGAGAATCTCGGGTCTCTCCAGGATCTTCCGGATATAATCTGGAAAATGATGAGCAAACGATATATGCAATTATATCTAATGAAGCTGAGATTAAACCTATATTTTTTATTTCTTTCTCCATATGAGACAATATTTTTTTAGCAGATTCTTCATCAGTCATTTTTTTCGTCCTTCCATTTGTCGCCGAATTTCATTTTCATTTGATATGAAATATCTTGAGATAGAAAAATTGTCCCTATTTTTATATAATCTTTAAATAAAGCTTCCCAATGTTCTTTAAAAGAATCATCCGAAATGGAAAATTCTTTATTCGATGATAAAATCATACAAGAAATAAGATTTGCAGCTATCTGTAAACAAGCTGTAGCGCTACAACATGCTCCATAAAAATCTTTGATTTCTGAGCCGAGACAATCATGAATTAAAATTCTGATTTTATCTATATTTTCGTCCATTTCTTCACGTGTAATATTTTCCATTTTTCTCATTTCTTCAGTCATTTTTTGCCAACTTTTCTAGAATTTTCACAATCGTAGAGCTTTCAAGTTCCATGAAATCTTGCAAAAGAGATACTAATGTCGCCATTTTCTTCTTTAATTGATCAATTTCAGCATCCATAAGCTCAATTTTATGTGCTAGATGATCGAATTCATCCATTGGTTTATTCATTTCCTCTAAGAGCTTTTCATCCATAGATTCTCGAATCTTTCCCAATTTACTCATGATATCCATATGTTTCATTTCCATTTGTCGCCAAATTTATGCTTCATTTGAAGCTCCAAATCCTCAATATCCTTATGATCTAAATATTGTTTAAATAGTGAAAGCCATTCTTGTTTGAAAGCTTCTTCAATGAAGTCACTCTTTTGGGTATTTAGAAGAAAAGATATGTATCTAATTATATCTGAAGTTAATTGCAAACAAGCAACTGCAGTACAATGAGCTTCTGTAATGCAAGACAGATCTTTTTGAAGAAAAGAAAATATCTTAAGCTTTATTTTATGAATTTTTTCTTCAGTCATTTTTTTTCTCGATTCTTTTTAATGCTTCCGAATAGATCCGCATAATTTCTTCTGCCTCTATCAGAGCTTTATTTAATTTTCGTTGAGACCAAATGGAATAATATATATTGAATCCAAATGATAATCCGATCCACACTAATAAAATTACCACAATATTATCGATGATCCAATCCATTGACACCTCAAATCCCTTCCTATATATTCGTAATCGTTTGTAACACCAAAGGATACGAAAGTGAACAAAGAAATTTTAGAATGCGATATAAAGATAAGAATATCTCGCCAAATGTATCAGGATTGTATGATGTTTGCCGAAAATCATTCTTTACCTATTTCGACTTATGTAAGGATGCTTTTAAAAGGAGCATTAGATCATCAGACCCATATACATATAAATTTTGAAGAAACATCAAAATGTAGAAAAAAGAAAAAAGAGTTAAAAAAATCTGTCTAAAAAATGGATCTGAAGATTGGAAAAATATGACAAATCAATTATCAAAAGACGTTCAGACAAACTTATTAAGCCCTCAAGTTTGGAATACTCTAAAGGATCAAGCAACGGTCCTATTACAATCAGGGTTCTTACCTACATCTATAAAAACAGGACCTCAAGCGATCGCAATTATGATGAAAGGATACGAGCTAGGTATTCCTCCTATGCAAGCTCTATCAGAAATCGATATCATTCAAGGAAGACCTACCTGCAAAGCAACCCTGCAATTGGCATTGATTTATAAGAATTGTCCCGGTGCCAAAATTGATTTTCTTAAAATTGAAGATGATGAATGTCTCATTAGAGCCTCTAGACCTAGTGGGAAACCTACCGAATTCAGATTTGATAAGGAAGATGCTACGAGAGCAGGACTCATTAATAAAGATAATTGGAAAAAACATCCTAGAGCGATGTTTAGATCCAGATGTGTGTCTGAAATGGCACGGTCGATGTTTCCTGATGCTTTGATGGGAATGAGTTATACTCCTGAGGAATTAAATCCCGATATCGAAATATGCGAAGAAGGAAATATTGTCAGCATTCCACCACCCAAACCAAGAGTCTTTGATCCAGCTTCTGAAGATGCTCCTAAAGTGTTAAAGACTATACAAGATAAATTTAAAGATCGTGAATTTAATGCTGAATATAAGTATCGGTTGATTTGCCATTTGGAAGGAAAAGAAATGATCCCCGGATGGCTTGAAAATGCTGTTCAATATTTGGATTCTATCTATGAGATAGAGAAAAGTTCGAGAGAAGAAATACAGCCGGAGGAATAAGATGTTCAAATATTGAGGATTTTTTGATAAGAATTTGATTCACTTTGAATGAGGTGAATATGGCTTTAGATCAAGATCTTTTCAAAGGAAGAACTGTGCATTTTAATCCATCTGTTTCATATGATGAATATCCCTATTCATCAAACAGCTATAATCCAATGGATAGAAAAAAGCATCTAAAGCCTAAAGCAAAATGTCTCAATAAGAATTGTAAATTTCCTGGAACCGAAAAAATTAGATATGTAATGTGTCCTTATTGTAATCATGCACTTTTTTGGAGTAGAGAATGACTGAAATTACTAGAGATTTATTGAAATTGGAAGATTTTGCTGCGTTTGAAGAAGATATTGCTAATATAACCAAAAATCTGTCTTCGGATAATCGGGAGAAGATCTTTATCGAAGATCAATTAAAAGCATTGAAAGAAATAATGCCAATTTTGAGATCTCCACAAGATTTTTCAGGAATCGAGATAGAACGCAGAGCTAATATTTATCTTCTCAATAAACAAGCTGGTGAATTAGGCTATGTTATATCTAAAAATTTAGAAAAAATGTTATATGATAATGTAGGAATAGTGGAAGTTAAGGAAGGAAATCAAAGTGAGATTATGCCTGAATAATTCACATCTTTCTTTTTCATCCGTGCGCTAGCTTCAAAGAAGATGCAAACTTTAAGATGCCCAGAGGATAGCGATCTTTTCAGTCACGATCCCAAATATTACAGTAATATTTATTACTTAACTATTCTTTATTGACGGCTAAGATTTTCTATATTTTATCCGATTAGGGATGATATAAGGATTGTCTTATGAAAAAGAAGAAAGAAGAAAAAATTAAATGTCCAATGCCAGGCTGTCAATGCTTTGAAAGAATCCCCTATTCTTATCATAAAATAAAAAGACAGGAATTTTTAAATCCAAAACTTACTCCTAAACAATGGGAAAAGGTTATAGAAGATCTTAAAAGAAATAGAAAATTGTTTGAAAAAGCTCGAAAAGTTCGATCAAAAGATATTTTTTCCAAATCATTCGGTTAAAATTGAAGAAAGTTTTTAAAAAATGACTATGACAGGTTTCTTTAAAGAATTTGAAGGATCTCTTGATGCATATAAAAAATATTTAGATACTATTTCAGATAGTATAAAAGAATTTGAGATGAAATTGCAAAATGCGGGTATAAATAAGATGTATGGATCTAAAATTTCAAACATCAAATATCTGGGATGGAAAGATAAGAGGTTGATTTATATCAATATTCAGGATGAAATAGAAAAACCACTTATTGAATGCAAAAAAGAAATTCGAATAAAATGTGTTAAATTTTTAAAAGCATTTATGCAACATATTGCATCCGAACTCGAAAAAGAAATGAAGGATTAAATCCTATCTTGATCTTATTGTCATAAATGATCCATACACTGCCACTGAATCCAATGTAAAACTTGCACTTGCGACTAAATAGAAAGTCTTCATAGTTCCTGCTGGAATATTGATTTGAAATGGAATTATTTGTATGCAAAAATCTTTCGCAGCCAAACCAATCCCAGCAAATCCTTGAGTAATCCAAACTTCTCCATTTGTTGGATTTGCTATTGTATCAGAAGCCGGAAGAGTCGCAGATGTCATTGACACAGCAGCATCTAATTCAGTTACGGTCCCCAAAATACCTGAATGTTTAAATCCAACCATGGCATAACCTAGATAATTACCTCCATCCAATGTAATTCCAGTTGTTGTTCCGACGTTCACGGGAGTTGCATTGCTTATAGATAGGGCATTTGATCGAAGACGAGATATTATCTGTGTCTCACCAATGACTCCAAAACCTGCAGTATCATTCGTCATAGTTCCAACAAGCTGTCCTAGAGTTGGAAGCATACTCATTATCCAAGGAGATCCATCAGTTCCTGTAATTGCTTTGCAAAAGAAATTAGCGCCAGTTTGTGGAGCTAGAATCAAAAGAATATTTGATCCAAAAGACTCTATTGTCACAGATTGCGTCGATAAATTCCAAACTGAACAATCTAATCCTATGAACATAGTAGTCACATCAGGCAATATGATCGTATGAGTCATAGTTCCATTCAAAAGGACAGTATTGGAATTTGAAGCCACTAATTGAGAGCTACCTCCTGATGTGGTTATCTGAAGAATAGGAGTTTGGGTTCTATAAATCATCTCATACGTCTCGCTCTAATGATGCCAGTTATTGTTGCTGTAGCACCTGTTGCAGCTGCAGTTAGATAATAAGTAGTCCCTCCATTGGAAGATATTAATTTTTGAACTGGAAGAATTGTGATAGTTGAGCCTATCGTTGCCGTAATAGGAGTGGTTCCAGCAGTGGTTCCTAATGTCCATCCAGTATTTGAGTTTGTTGCAGTAGCGATTCCACCAGAAATTGATGTAACTCCAGTTGAACCTGGTTCATATACCATTGCACTGACATCCCAGTCTCCACTGAAAACTGTGATTGATGTAACAGTTGTGAATCCGGATGAAGTCACAGAAACTGATGTTCCTGTTGCTGTAATCAACTCGCCTACATTACCAGCAGCTGCTGCTGTATTTGTTTGATTTCCAGGAATTTGACCTGGAACAAGTCCGTAACGTTTCCATGAATTTACTCCAGTACCATTATTTGCATAATAGACATAGATTCCCCATCCTCCGGGGGATAACGAATCGATTGTATTATTACCTGATGAAGTAACAGTCAAAACTGTACTACTTCCCGTAGCCGAAGTAGAAGTAAAGTTATTATAAGCTAAAAAAGCTTGTCCGATAGCTAATGTAGTTACAACAGGAAGTTTTACAGTTATTGCTGAATTGCCCCCCGTATCACCATATTGCATATAATTACTGGCGACTGTTAAAGTAATACTAGAAGCACTGGTATCATTTAGCGGATATAAAAAATTATTAGCACTTAGATTTTTATTTGCATCCCATCCGGCAAAAGATGTGGCAGTTGGAGCTGTAGTCACAGATGTAACTGCAGTTCCCCCATTTGCGATAGGTAGAGCCGTTCCCGAATAAGAAACGGCAAGCGTACCGGAAGTAGTCACTGGACTACCAGAAATAGATAGGAATCCGGGGACTGTCATCGCCACGGAAGTTACTGTTCCTGAACCACCTGAAGGAGTTTGCCAAGTTGCAGCAGTTCCAGAAGTAGCTGTTAATATTTGACCAGAAGTAGGTGCTGTAGCAGAGCTTACATTGACTGTTGTCGTTGCACTAGCAAGAGCTTGCGTAACCCCAGATGTAAATCCAGTTCCAGTGCCCGTAATATTTGTTCCGACAAGCGCTGTCGGAGTTCCTAAAGCCGGAGTTACTAATGTTGGACTATTGGCTAAAACTACACTTCCAGTACCTGTCGCTGTAGTAGAGCCCGTACCACCATTTAATATTGGAAGAGCAGTTCCAGAATAACTAACGGCTAACGTCCCGCTTGAAGTAATGGGACTGCCTGAGATTGATAAAAACGCCGGGACTGTCATCGCCACGGATGTTACTGTTCCTGACGTTGCAGGAGGAGACCATACTGGATTACCCCCTGATACCGTCAAAACGTTTCCTGTCGATCCTATACCCAGTCTCGTGCCCGCTCCCGATACTCCTCCATAGATAAGATCTCCTGCAGTAGTCATAGGAGATAAAGCATCGAATGCCGCGGATGCAGTCGTTTGACCTGTGCCTCCATTGAGAATAGGCAATGCAGTTCCTGAATAAGAAACGGCAAGAGTGCCCGATGTCGTGATTGGAGACCCACTTATAGATAAAAATGCAGGAACTGTCATTGCCACGGATGTTACTGTACCAGTTCCCGCCGGGAGATCCCCGGATACTAAAGATCTAAATGTGGGTTGTGCTGCAGAACCAGATGTTGGACCCGCAAAAACTTTATTTGCAGATTGAGTCCCCAATGTAAAAACTAAGGTGCCAGATGTGGTCACGGGACTACCAGATATCACATAAATCGGCGTCGAACTTCCGTCTAATAATCCTACACTTGAGACTGTTCCCGAACCACCGCCACCACCTGAACCTATAACTGGATAGCTTGCTGAATAATTTGTCATTATTGCACCTTTCCACAAATATAGGCTTGCATAGTTCCTGAGCCACTTGCTGCTGTATAAATAAGACGAATTGCATATCCATCAGTTTCGATAGGATCTATGAATGCACTTCCTGTATTTCCCGAAATAGCTATGGTCATAGTCGGAGTACCACCTTCATCTAAATATACTGTGGTCCAAGTACCCGCGTTATTCACACTTCCATTTGGATTGACGCTGTAGCTATTAGAAATCTGAACTGAAAGAGTTCCAGTAGGACTCGTTCCAGACCATGAGATTTCATAACTCACCCCAGAAATGGATTGTAAGATCGTAGGCAAAGAAGTGATATTTCCACTCATCGCACCATTAGTAATAACTTGAGTAGGCGCTATTCGCGTTCTTGTGCTCATGTTTATGTTGCCTTATTTTTAAGATTATCAGGTGGGCCATAGGGATCTCCTATTTGGGCGCAAGGGATCTCCCAGGCCTCTATATAAGAGTTCCAAATGAGTGGTTTATTCCTATGGAATCAAATGCTTAAAAATTAACTAAAGATTTAGGAGAATTTGCCGATAAGAGAATAAAAGGAGGATCTTATGGTTGATTTTGTGATTAATTTTATGCTCATCGGACTTATGACTTATCTAGGAATGCTTGATTTTTCACATCCTTTTAGATCCGCATTTTTAATTCTTTGGGTTATTTATTCTACTTCACATTCTGCTGACGTTTCTGAAGTGCCTGATTCCCAGTCAAAAAAGCCTCACTAGATTTACTTAAAGTAGAAGTATTTTTCTTATTCTTAGTAACTGGTTGTTGTTGAGACTGTTGAGGCTGAGATGATTGCTGTGTCATTTGCAATGCAGTTTGCGCTGCCTGCATATTTTGTGGAGTAAATTCCGAAGACAATGGAGTTCCCATCAAAAGACTTAAACTTTGTCTTATCTTATGATTTGGTTTTTCACCTTTCAATTGAGCATCTGTGATTTTTTCTGTCAATTTTTGTTGAATTATATTTCCAAGCTCAGGATACATAGCACCAAAATGTTTCATATGATCCATATCAAGCATATTATTTTGAGCTTCATGTAGGATTGAAAGTGGATTTGCTGCCAATTTCAATGCTTTTTGATAGGATTTATTTTGAATAGTTTGATCTGGTTCCGGATCAAACGCCAATTTTTGTTGATTTTTTTGAGGTCTGATCGATTTGAGATAATTAGAAATCCTACCTTTTGCAGCTTGCAAAAGTATATTTTGTTCGGGATATACCATTGAAATCGGATTCTCTTGAAGAACTCCTTTTCTCTCCGGTTCTTTTACTTCTCCTCCGTCTGCATATCCTTCGGGGGTTTCTGTATTCTGAAGATTTTGTTCATCTTGAAGTTCTTGATCAACACCGCCATTTTTAATCCAATTATCCATTTCATTCAAAACGGCATTAGAGATCGGTCGTGCCGTTTGCATGGCTCCTCCTTTTACAAGAGCACTTGTCATGCTATTCAGGAGAATATTTCCATGATTTATTTGAGTTGCATAATTTAATATAGGTAAAGTTTTAGAGGGAAGGCCTTCAGATAAAGTCTTAGCTAAAGTCGGCATTATCAAATTTCCGGCTTTTTTAACTACCGGACCTATAATTTTTTCTATAATCGGCAAAGCATAATAAGCGCTTGCGCCTAAAGTATTTGTTGTTTGCGAAGCTAATCCTATTGAAGCACTGCTAACTGCACCACTAATCATTTTATCATAAAGTTTATATCCCGCATTGAATGCCCCCTCATCATATAGATTTTTATCTAATAGATTTAGACCTATTTGAGTACCTTCATTACTTATAATAGGAATATTAGATGATTTAGCCCCAAATCCTGCCGCCAATGAAGCTATTTTTGAGCCTATTTTTGCTTCTGAACTTGATAATATTTGTCCTGCACCCTGCAATGCTCCACCAATTAGACCAGTTAATCCTACATTTGCTAGGAATCCAGCTACCGGATGAATAGGATCTCCCTGTCCTAGCATCGCTTTAGTAGTCTCATTCGAAGCACCTACTAGAGCATTAGAAACAAATGCCTGTAATG
>Ga0210400_10000691_pt1 | contig 36177 bp, 40 predicted proteins | sample IncBWH26MmetaG_FD_155456 | JGI IMG/M metagenome (GOLD analysis project Ga0210400, IMG submission 155456) | Forest soil microbial communities from Barre Woods Harvard Forest LTER site, Petersham, Massachusetts, United States - Inc-BW-H-26-M | ecosystem: Environmental > Terrestrial > Soil >... | reverse complement strand
CCGGATGCCTGAATGCGCGCACAAGCCCCAAGGCGAGCAGCACCAACCCGAGCACGATCATCGGCAGGTTCGCCCACGGAAAATCGCGAAGCCCCGGGAAGCGAACGAAGAAGAGCGGATAGCTAACTACTCCTAGAAAAACCAGCGACGCGCCGGTCCACACTGCCCAGTTCCAGCTTCGTTTCATCGCTAACCCTCCCCCGCTCCACTCCAGGTACGACTTCCAATGCGCCTGCCCGCGATTCGCGGATTTGAAATTTGTTTGACATCATGCCAGACGTCAGCTCATAGACCAACCGAAACTGCGTCCAAAATCTCATCAATTGGCCCGGCGATGCTTAGTCGAGTCGAGCGTGCTATTTCCATTACTCTAAACTAGATTGCCTGTTCTTCGAACGGGCATCGCCTCGCGAAGCGCCAAGTTCTGGTAAACGCGCTAGCAGTGAGCTATCAATCGATGTAGAGAAGCCGACTTGTCGAGATCCATCGCCGAAAAGCTCCTGACTCTTCAAAGGGGAGCGCACCAGCCACATTTGCGCCTAAGCGACCAGCAACACGAGGCACTGGGCAAGCAGGGACACAACGAGCAGCGGAACACGGATCATTACCGATCTATCCCACGACGCCTGTAGTTCTCGACCATTGTTGAGGCTTTCTCCGGTTCTTGCCGCTTCGGTTTGAAGCCGATTAATAGGATTTGACACGCGAGCATAGATAACGACGAACAGAATCAGCATTAAGAGCGACGCGAAATAGAACCAGCGCTGTCCACTCCTGGTTAACACGACCAGCAAGAAGTTGGACAAGATCGCCGAGACGCCCCAGATCGGCATCCGCGCATCGGCGAACATGTGGAGAAATCCCATGACCTCGGTTCCGGCAGATGGAGAAGCCAATCTGAGCGCGGGACGGCCAATAGTCAAAAAGAACATGTCCGTACCACACACCACGGCCGTGCTTAAAATGCCAACGAGAGATACCAGCCACATCCAATGGTTCATTGTCCCTCCTCCTTTCTAACCGTCGCCGCTCAAATGGCATGGATCAACAAGAGGCCGACGACAAGCATCACCGCGCAGGTGACGCCATGAATGGAGAACGCTCGCGACTTCGACCCGCCCGACCCCAGAATGATTGACATGTCGCCAAGAGGGACGATGGCTTCAACCAGTAGAGCTATGCCTACCGCCCGCCCGCCCGCGGTCAGCATCATTATCAGCACGACCAGTCCAAATACGAGGTCCCGAATTCCTTTAAGACGTAGCCAGGCACGAGTGTCCGCATCGGATGCGGGCGGCTTAAGACCAAATGTTCCTGAGATCCGTTCAGGAGATACAAGGTAGAAACAACCGATAGCAATGATCGCCACAGCCATGAGAGCAGCCAGAGAAAGCGGGATAGCGTTATGCATGAACTATCTCCTTGTTATAACATCTAGCAACGCTATATACGATGCGAAGCATTCGGAAAAGGGTTCACCGTCCGCAAAGCATTGATTCTAGCGGTGCTATACTTCCTATCGATGGCGACGACGCTGGCAGCTAACCGAATTGCGGAAAGAAAACTGCGTGACAAGCAGGCCCGCCGGGCACAGATCATCAGTGCCGCACGACGAATCGCGGAGCTCGAAGGGTGGTCCAACGTAACCGTTCGGCGGCTATCCGACGAAATTTCATACAGCCAACCCGTCTTGTACGCTCATTTTGAAAGCCGCGAAGGGATTCTTGCCGCTGTTGCTATCGAGGGATTCCAGGAGTTGGGCCTGGCTTTGGAGAAGGCACGGAAACGGGTGAAGCGGGGAAATGCGGTCGAATCGGTCGCGGCCGCATATCTGGAGTTCGCCGCGTCTTTACCCGCACTGTATGAAGTGATGTTTTCCCTCAGCCTGAGCGTACCATTCGGTGAAGCGGCTACTCCTCCGGAGCTGCGATTCGCGTTTTCTCAACTCCTGGAGTTGTTTCAGGGACAGAGCTCGAAGGCAGAAGTTCTATCGGAATTGTTTTGGGCGAGCCTCCATGGAATCGCCGAGCTATCAAGGACCAAGCGATTTCCGCCCAGCCGTCAGAAAGAGCGCGTGAGGACTCTCGTCGAACTCTTCAGCTTTCCCAAGATGAAACGGCACAGGTAGTGAAAGCGCGATGACTGTAATAGGCGCGCTCTCGTCTTTTCGCGAACCAGGCGAAACGAGTCCTCACAAACGCGCTAGCAGTGATCGTTGTATTGCTGGCGAGATGCCGACTTATCGTTACCGATTGACCCCTCAAGGAGCTCAATGGCGATTTGGCATCATTCCACGATGAATTGCGTCAGCTCGAGCCCATAAGCCGTATTCACTGGTGATTGACCTGGGAACCGGTGTCGAAGACGAGATATCGGGCGAAGAATGGCAGGACTTCAGTATAGAATCGTCCATCGAGGCCCCAGTTCGAGTCGTCCCACGTTCCGTTGTACTCTTCCGCCTGATGTGCAATTCCGTATTCTCTCAGCTTGCGGGTGAAGGCTTGGTTGGCGTACACGTGGTCAAAATTGGCATCGGAACGATTCCAGTCAAATTTGAACCCTCGCAGAGAATTGAGATTGTCGGCATATTTGCCAATCATCGTTTCGAGATAAAAGTTGTTACGGAAGCGCTCCATGAGTGTGGCATCGATCATCAACTGACCGTTTTCTTGGCGCGCCAGCAGGTCGATGAACAGAGGCGGTTTGTCGGGATTGGGCAAATGAGCTTGAAACATGGTGGTAAAGATCCGTGTACCTCCATCTTTCTTCACGTCATCCATGGATTTGGCATTAGCCAAAATATCCCATTTGGGTATTGCCGCACTGAGCCCGACACCTGTCCCGGTCCCCACCGGGTGCATTGCATACACAGAGCCAAAGACATCGGGATGCCGCATACCGAAGCGGATAGCTCCATATCCTCCAATGAAAATTCCGGCAATGCCTCGCGAGTCCCTGTTGGGTAGGGTTTTGAAATTTGCATCGATGTACGGCACCAGTTCCTGAATCACGAGATCTTCCCAGTTACCAATGGCCGAAGAGTTCACGTACCACGAAGTTCCGAGTTGTGTGTTCATATCAACCGCTACGAGGATAAATTTCTTGATCACGGCCTCCGCAATGGCCCGATCAAACAGGCCCTGAGCATCTCTGTGATCAAAATCGAAACGATAGCTGTCCTCGAAAGGGTTAGGAAGAAAATATATCACCGGGAATCGGCGCGTAGATGCGAGGTACCCAGGAGGCAGATAGATCACCATCTTGCGCACAGTGCTGACATCGATCTTGTTGTCGGCGAAGTTCGTGGAGGTGATCTGCCTGTCGACGAGCTGGCCCTGAGTCAATTGCGCCAAAGTAGAAACAGCGCTCAATGCGATGGCGAGCAGAACAGTTGCGCCGAGCATCTTTTGCTTATTCATGAGACTGGGCCCTCTTCTCGGGGAATCCCATACGATTCGACTGGACCGGCAGAATCGCCAGATACCACGCGGGCCCAATCAACTCCCAATTGAGCATCCACAGTTGTCCACGCGTTGCCAGTACCGCCATACAGATTGTTGCTACCACAGCCAAGGCGAGAGCCCGACCCCGGTTGATTGTCCCGCCGCGCCTGCTGAAGCAAACCCCTGCGATCGCGGGAAACAGAAAGAGTAGGAGACAGAACCATGGCAGCGATTCATGGCGAAACCGTAGCAGACAAAACAAACAAGGTAGAAAGCAGCAGATTGCACTGGCCACAAACGTGCGGCGCGATACCGATTCAACGGTGAATCCGGCGGCCCATGCGCAAATCAGCAACACAAGAACCTGGCAGAAAAGCAATACGGCTTCTACCGGCTCAGTCGAAAAGAGGCTCAGCTGCCACCCATATGCGAAGTGATTTCGAAGCTCCGAGCTGATGACAAAGGAGAATCCCATCAACATGAAGCTGCATGGGAGCGCCAGACCGGGAGCGGCTAACCAGGGACGCCAGCTGTTCCACAATTGCAAATGACGACGCGCCAACAGCCCCGATACGTCTCGCATCCCTCGCCACGCAGTCTCACGGGTTTCGATCAGATCGCCGAGGACAATCTCGCGCTCTGTGGGCGTTAATTGCAGAGTCATGACTTCGATGAGCTTCCATGCGATATTTCTCATTCGGCCCGTTCCGTCTGTTGCACCGCCCAGGGTGCCCGATTGCTGATGCGGATCATCGTGTCGTAGAAGCTTCTTGCTGCAGCTGTACCGGCGGGCGTTACGCGGACCATCCTCTTCGAGCGGCCCCCTCGTTGAGGAGTGCCTTCTCCCATCCAGGTCTTGACCAGTCCTTTGGCCTCAAGCCGGTCGAGCGTTGTGTACAAAGCGCCTATCGAACACGTCCGGCCTGTCGCCCTCACAATTGCTTCACGCATAGTGACGCCGTAAGCGTTCTCGCGCAGTGTGGCTGCCGCTGTGATCAGAAGGTATTCGAATTCGCCGAGCATCGTTATAACTACAATGTGATACTAATGTGCGGCCTTGTCAATAAAAAAGAGGAGGGAGGTGTAAGTTCAAATGGTGCAAAGAGCTCACTGCGCTCATCGACTGCGATTTTGGTCGAAGTTCATGCCAGATTAACGCGCTAGCAATGACCGAGCAATTGCTGGAGAGAAGCCGACTTCCCAGCACTTATCCGCACGATGCCCAACCGGATCGCCTCCGAATCGTCGCCGACTCGGACTTACACAGATCCCCGCATGTGTTCGGCCCATGGGCACAGGAGAGCGCATCCAGCTAGAGCAAACCGAGATGGTCGGGATACTTGGCTTGCAACGAGCTCACCAGAACCTCAAACTCTGGTAGCTCGCGTAAGTTTTTTAGGTGAGGGTCCTTGAGGAAAAAAGGCCAGCACGCGAAGCCACTCGTGACACTACGCTCCAACCACTCAAACCCAGCTTGACGCCGCTCCAACAATCCCAGTATGCAGGCGATTTGATAGTAGCTATGGTGCGCATGCCCAAAGGATTTTGGGTTCGCACAAGCCGTCGTCAGGCAGTCGAGCGCCTTTCCAGCTAGTCCCGTCGACGCGTAATAGACGCCTTCCAAACTGACGATCAGCGGTTCTTCAGGCAATGACTGGACCGCTTCGTCCAATAGGGTTCTTGCTTCTTTCAAATTTCCCGTCATCAAGGCCAACTGAACTGCAAAGTAAACCGGATATTTGTTCTCTGGATTCTCAGCCCGCCAGGCGTTGATCTCCTCGCGCGCCAAGTCGTATTCTTGGTTCCAAACGTACACTTGCACGATGCTGTGACTAACAGTTTTCCTGGGATGAAAAGGCCGTGCCCGCTCATACATTTCACGGGCGTGCTCGAGCAACCCGATGTGAGCCAAGATAGTGCCCAGGCGGTTGTAGGCCTGGGGCTGATTGTTCTGCAGAGCCAAGGCTCGCTTGAGTTCGTCAATCGCCGCTAGGTGCTGGAAGTTCCTGGACGGCCCCCAAAATAGAAACGCGCGGGCGACGTGCCCCTCGGGCAAATCCGGATCCAGATCCAGCGCCCGGCAACAATGAAACTCGGCCTTCTCCAACCACGCGCTCGATGGATCAAGTTCAAAGTGACGAGTCGCGCAGACGACGGAAAGTGCCGCATGCGCCAGGGAAAATGAAGGATCTCGAGCGACCGCATCGCTCAGGTGCCGGGCGGCTTCGTCTAGCATTGCTGGATTTCCAGAGGAGCTGAGCTTGTAACCCCGCATGAACTCTGCATAAGCCAAAGGGTCCTTGCTATAGCGCGGGGAGCGTTGAACTGTCGCTGGACCCAGCGGCCGGTTTAGTGCCATGGCGATTTGCTTGGCGATCTCGTCTTCGAGCTCGGATAGGCGGTTGAGGTCGAGATCGCGCTTCCTTGTGAAGCAAACGCTTTGCAGATGCGAGTCGAACATTTCTAATGAAAGGCGCCAAAGGCCCTTGGACATTTGAATGCCGCCGTGAACGACAAAACGCACGCCAAGTCGCAAGGCGGCCTCCGCAGGTGTCGCACCAGCCTGTACATTCAGCACAACTGAAGTTGGAAGGACGTCCACGCCCGGCAAATTCCCGAGGCGTACGACCAGTGCATCGGCAAACCCCAGGCACACGCCATAGTCGTCCGTGGCCCTGCCGAGAAGCAGCAGAGCCAAGACAGCCAGAGAGGTGCGCTCGCTCAACACACCTGGCTTTTCCTGGCCGGCCGGCCGCGCAACACCCGATCCAAAATCGGATTGTGAATAACGCGCGTCCAACACTCGCACTGGTCCGACAAATCTGTAGCCTTTGCCCACCACGGTTTCTAAAAAACGTGGCTTAGCGGAATCGTCACACAGAGCGGTGCGGATCTTTCGCACGATGTTGTTGATGTTGGGCTCGGTATCGATGAACAGGTCTGAGCCCCAGAGTTTGCCGACGATCTCTTGGCGCGAGACCAACTGTTCCCGGCGGCTCACCAGAAAAATCAGCAACTCCATGGGCTTCTTTTCGAGTTTGACTCGCCGACCCTGGCGGCGAAGCTCGTAACGGCCCAGGTCCAATTCGATCTCGCTCGCCGCCTGTCTTATGCGTCGCATGAGGTTCTCACAGGACATTATCCCCTAGGAATCAGTAATTTGCGACGATATGAAAACGATAGGCAAACGGTATCCACTCTTCATTGGAATAGCCCGCTGCCCAAGACATGATTCCCGCAGTTCGATACTGAGCAACGGAGGCTCAAACGATGAAACAATACTTGTCCCTTACACTTGTAGTGGCTGGAATATTATCTTGTGCGGGGCTGGCTTTCAGCCGTGCCACCCACGAACGCTCCCACGAAACGAATGCGTTCACCCCGGATACCATTCCCTGGGGGCCGGCGCCACCTGTTGTGCGTCCCGGCGCGCAGTTTGCCGTGCTCGAAGGCGACCCAACCGCCTCCACCGGCGACTTCACGATTCGCCTGAAGATGCCGGATGGGTTCCGCATCGCGCCCCACTGGCACCCGAACAGAGAAAACGTAACGATCATTTCCGGAACGTTCAAAGTTGGCATGGGCGACGAGTTTGATGCCAACAAGATGAAAGCGTTCATCGCCGGGAGCTTCGCGTTTCTCGACCCAGACATGCACCACTATGCCATGGCCTGCGGAGAAACCATTGTCCAGGTCCACGGACAATCCCCACTTCAGTTCAACTACGTCAATCCTGACGACGACCCCAGCAAGAGTAAGTAGTCGGTACTCGCGCACTTCAGGTGAGCACGCAAAACAGCTCAGGAAGCAACAGCGATCGCTTCTTGAGCGTAACCCAAGCAAGCGGAATCATGGGAAGCCCGCGTACAGGATCACTGAACGAAGAGTCAAAGAAATCGCATTTACAAAGGAGAATTAGAATGGCACTCGATATGGACAAACTAAACGTGTTCGTAGGGCAATTCGTCGGGGATCTAGGCGCGGCGGTCCACTCTGGCATGGTGGTCATTGGCGAAAAGCTGGGGTTGTACAAAACTCTCGCCGAAGGCCCGCTGAATTCAACCGAACTGGCCGCTAAGACCGGAACGGATGAACGTTATGTGCGCGAGTGGTTGAGCTCACAGGCTGCCGGTGGGTATGTCACCTATAACGAGCAGACTCGCAAGTTCAGTCTGAGCGAAGAGCAGGCATTTACGCTGGCGAACGAAGATAGTCCCGCATATCTTCCAGGCGCATTCCAATTGGCTCTCGGCTCTCTGGCCGCAGTTCCCAGGATTACCGAGGCCTTCCGATCCGGCGCCGGCATGGGTTGGAATGAGCATGATGAAGATGTGTTTCATGGCTGCGAGAAATTCTTCCGGCCGAGCTATGCAGCAAACCTTGTCAGTTCCTGGATTCCTTCCTTGCAGGGCGTCCAGACTAAGCTCGAGGCCGGAGCGCGCGTCGCCGATGTTGGGTGCGGCAAGGGTGCGTCCACCGTGCTGATGGCTAAAGCCTTCCCAAAATCACAATTCTTTGGTTTTGACTATCACGACAAATCCATCGAGGGCGCTCGCGCAACTGCCGCTAAAGAAGGTCTTGAGGTTCGCCTCAACTTTGGAGTCGCGAAGGCTAAAGCCTTTCCAGGCAAGGACTACGACTTGGTCACCGTGTTCGATTGCTTGCACGACATGGGTGATCCAGTCGGCGCCGCAACCCATGTGCGCAATTCACTCAGCAAGGATGGCACATGGATGATCGTCGAACCGTTTGCCCACGATGAACTGAAAGGCAATCTGAATCCAGTCGGCCGCGTGTACTACTCTTTTTCAACTTTGTTGTGCACTCCTTGTTCGCGTTCACAGGAGGTTGCGCTGTGCTTGGGTGCGCAGTCCGGCGAAAAACGCATTCGCGAGGTAGTCACCGCGGCCGGCTTCAGCCGTTTCCGCAGAGCCGCGGAAACACCGTTTAACATCGTCTACGAAGCTCGTCCATGAATCCGGGTTGGCAGATTACTCCCGATAAACGCGCATCTCTTCAGTTGTTGTTTTCCTGACGAGATGCCGACTTATCGGGAGTTATAACGCGACGCCAGACGTCCAAGGGCAGCTGCCCTTTTCGCATTGTGAAAACGAATCGGAAATGAGTCGCGCGCAGAGACATATAGGTTCGCGCTGATTGATGGCAAAGCAGGCCGTTCCTATTTCGCGCCCGATGAAAGGATCCGCTCGATCTGCTGAAAGTGATTTAGATCGTGCCCAGCGAACATCTTCACGACCGCTTCCATTGTCTCCGGCCTCCGCTCCTTATGCATTCCACAGATATTCCATTGTTCGTGAGTCAGCGACTTGAGCAGCGCGACGTTTGCTTTGCGAAACGCGCGATACTCGGCGAAGGATTTGTTCATGCCTGGTTATAGAACTCCCCTCGTCCGTTGCTGGCTATGATAAGTGCGAGTTTCCCAGAAATGTCAGGAACAAGACGTAGAACGAGCCAAGAGCCCCGCAGCATTTCAGGCTCTCTTCGAGCATTTGTCCTAAATTCCCGCTCACTGACCACTTCTCCTTAGTAGATGATGGGGAGTTTTGAGAAATCCGAAACGGGGTCGTCGGAGACGCGCAAAACAACCAAAGTGCGGTCGTCGTTCGGGGCGATGCCTGCGCCACTGTGTTCGTCCGTGGCGCTGAGAATTTGTTCCGCGATGTGGCGAGCAGAGTCCTGCAGGGACAGACCAGCGAGAAGGGCAGTCAGGCGGGCCGGACCGAATTCCTCAAGGTCGGCGTTTGTGGATTCGAGTATGCCGTCAGAGGCGAAAAGAACCGTGTCGCCGGGCACGAGATCGACGGTGATTTCGTCGTATTGGGTGTCCGGAAACAAGCCGAGAGGAATGCCCGAGATGCTAATAGATTGGACAACGCCGTCGCGGACGAGGAGGGGGTATGGCCCGCCAGCATTGGAGAGCTTGAGTTGGCGTGTACTGGCATCGAAGACGGAGAAAAGCGTGGCGATGAATCGGCCATCGAGCCGCGCGGCATGCAGACGGGTGTTGAGCATGGCGAGCATTTCGGCGGGCGGACAAGGATGCTCGACGACGTGCTCGCGAATAATGCCAATCGCGAGCGACGCAAAGAGTGCAGCGGCGGTGCCTTTCCCGGAGACGTCTCCGAGAGCCATGCCGAGGCGGCCTTTTCCGTAGGGAAGAAAGTCGTAAAAATCGCCGCCGAGTTCGCGCGCCGGAACGTAGGCGGCAGCAAGTTCGAGACCGGGCACTTCACGCGCGCCAGTGGGAAGGAGCTGGAGCTGGATTTCGCGGGCGGTATCGAGATCGCTCTGGAGGCGGCGCTGGTTTTCTCGAGCCTCTTCGTAGAGGCGCGCGTTTTCGAGAGCGATCGCGATGTAGGAACCCAGAGTGGAAAGCATGCGTTCGTGTTCGGCGGTAAAGGCATGCGGTACGGTACTCTCAAGATCGAGAACGCCGACGAGGCGCCCCTGGAGGAGCAGTGGAATGACAAGCTCAGATCGCGTCTCGACGCCTGATTCGCAGCGGATGTAGCGCGGATCGTTCAGTACGTCATCAATACGCAGAGCGCGGCGTTCGCCAGCGGCGGTGCCAGTAATGCCCTGGTGGAGAGGCAAAGACATGCGCGCCGGGATAGAGTCCTCGTAGCGCATGGCGAAGACGCTTTCGAGGAGCTGGGTCTGTTCGTTCCACAGCATAACGGTGAAGACGTGGTAATTGACAAGAAGCTTGACGCGCTGGGCGATGCGGCGGAGGAGTTCTTCGCGGTCGAGGATGGAGGTCAGTTCGCGGCTGACCTCGTGGAGGAGCATGAGCGTTTTAGCCTGCTCGGGGTAGGAAGCAAGGAGGCTCTCCGGGACGGGATCGTCGTCACCGAAGGGAACGAAGGGGCCGAGTTTGGATGGATCGTTCACAGTCTGGAGCGCTCCGAAAAGCCATCGGGAGTACACAGAACGCATTCCGCAAGAACACGTGGAACGCTAACATTAATAAGTCATATAGCTAGTCGTGTCCATTTAGCTCTGTCATAGCAAACACAGCGAATAGTGTTTCATAACGCCAGCCTGAACTCTCGCTAGAGAGCCAATTTCCCCACATTAGATCACATCTCAACTCGCGAAATTTGGTCACTGCCCCAGTAACGCTCAACCCATCGCGACTGGACGCCTAACTGTAGACCCGCTAACACTGGTTCCGCCCGAGTGACGGGCTAACCGGTAGTTATTTCGGGCCAGAAGTCCGCTTTGAGGATGCGTGGTTTCGTCGAAGGCCCATTGCGTTCTCATTTTCCGCGAATGCCGTTTGAGGGATAGGACCCTCGGCGCCCTCGACTGAGCGACGTTGCTCTTCCCCCGCGCGCTATCAACAGCTGATTCACAATCTGCGGATGGTCACGTCGCGAGCGGAAAGTTTTCCAAGTAATTGCGCCACTCCCGGAGAAACTTCACGGTCGCCAGGGACAACTACTGCCCATTCAAGGTTTTCCTGGAACTCTCTATTGCGAATCCGCCACTGGCCGAAAGACGATGATTTTAGCTCACCAATTTGGATGATGGACCAGTGCCGCACCAACGCCAATGCGGTGGCATCGTCAGGTAATGGCCCAGACAGAATGAAGTGGTTGTTCCCATGCACAAGGATCCCAACCATCGAAGTTTAACCCTCCAGGCGCGGATCGGGAACTGAGTAGCCAATTGCGAAATGGTAGACGACTTGTCCTAGCTCAGGGGACAGACTGAGATATCGATTCACTTCCTCATCAAAAAACGCTCCGATGCCTGTTGCTCGCAGGCCGAGAGCCTCGGAAGCAAGATACATTCGTTGACCAATAGCACCCGCCTCGAAATGCACGTATCGATATCCACGATCGCCGTAACTCCGTGCAGCATTCTCAAAATCACCGATCATGGAAAATGCCAGGCATGCGTTACCCGCCAGGTCTTGTCCCAAACTGAGAGCTGCCGCTACTAGTCGTTGGTCTCCTTGCTTGATTATTTCCAGCTCAGCGTGCTCCGGCCAGTAGCGGTAAACACCCCGCGCCAAGCCTTCAACGCGGTGAACGTAAAGATATAGTTGGACGAAACGAGTTGTAGCGAAATCAGCGAAGAGTGGCTCCTTTGTGCTTGAGAGGAGAGGCGCAAGTTGCGAGAGGGAGATCGACCCGTCCCCACCCTTGAAGTCAAGAGCGGAACGCCGCGTGCGAACGACGTCGCCGAAGCCGCGGCTTGCGGAGACATGAGGCGGGAGGCTGATTTGGCCGCGGCCGGATGCCTTCGGCGGGCCAAGAGAGGGGATGATGGCTTCCGTACTGAGCTTCGTGGCCGCGTGAACTTTCTCGATCAGAGGATAGGGTACTTGCTCCTCCGTCAGCCGGTTGGGGTGACCACCAAACAAAGTCATGTCGACTTGATTCAGCACCCTCACGGGGATAGATGGGCCATGAAGCCCGACGATCAACATCGGCCACTCATCACCACTGAGGTGACACAGTTCCGCGACTTTATCATCCGAGAAGTTGCCAAGCGCAAAGCTCTCGCAACCCAGAGATCGAGCAGCAAGTGCGAGTGACTGCCAGGCATGGCCAATGTCGTGCAAGCAGTAGCGGTAGGCCCGGTTTTGGTATTTCCAGGCTTCGCGCCAGGCGATGCTGGTCAGAACGAACACCAGTGGGGCGGAGGTGTCGACAAGTTTCCTGCCAATATCGCCTATGGCGCGTTGTTCCGCCATGTGGGATGAGGGACGATAATGATAGAGACCGTCGGACCAATCGACGAGGCCACGGGTGGAGAAGTGAAATTCGGTCGGGTGGAGGTTACCGGAAGAAGGATTCACGCGCAATGCGTAAGTATATCCGGTTGACGGCACTCGTTTGGAGGCGCTAATCGAGGCTGAATAAAACATCAACTGCGAAAGGAATCCAGCACCATCCATGGCTGAAGTATTTCCTGGTTTGCCCTCGAGTACTTCAAGAGCTGAAATCTGCGGAGCTGGCGGGTCGGCCGGCAAATCGAGGATGGGCACGCCCTCATAATGCCGGAATGGATTGGGCATTTTGGTCCAATCGAGATAGTGCTGAGTTCGCCGCAGCGATTCGACACTGTGCTTCGTCAACTCATGGTATTCGCGCCAGGTCATATAGGGTGAATCCCGAGGTGACCATTCTGGCAAAACGGACATGCGGGTATTGTCTGATATCAATTGTCAGCCGAAAGAGCGTATCAAACGAAAGGTCTTCATTCCTCAGCGCGGGCATTCATGAGTCTGGTGGTCCTGGATTTCCTCGAACTCCGTTTGTGGAAAATTATCTCTTTCTGGCGAAGTAAGTGTTTTCTCTTCTGCCAGGTACGGTCAGCTATCTCAGCTTTGCAACTTCAGCTTTACCGGCGTTAATGGTGCGAGGGGCGGCATTTCTTCAGAGTGAGAAGAAATCGTTTTAGGGGGCTCGGGCTGTTGCTTGTCGCCCTTCTGGTTATCACGTCGCCATCTTCTGCGCGCCCCGGACAGGTTTATTTCTGCGCCTTCAGAAGTTATTTCAAATCGCGGCAGGGAGTTCGTCAACCGTCGCTTCTAACGAGAAGGGGCTGGCGATATTGCCAGCCCCTTGCTACTTCGTCTTCCGGTCCGGGTTTCCTCAGCGAGACCCTGCCGCGACCGCCAAGGCCGGCTTTCCCACATTCACCTTGATCTGCTTCGGCTTTGCTTCCTCGCGTTTCGGGATGCTTAGCGTCAGCACCCCATTCTGATAGTCGGCTTTGATCGCCTCCGAATTCACGGAGTTCGCCAGCGAGAAGCTCCGGCTAAACGAGCCATAGGCGCGTTCGACACGCAGGTAATTTTCCTCTTTCACCTCATTCTCAAACTTGCGTTCGCCGCGAATTGTGAGGATGTTGTTCTCGACGTGGATGTCCAGGTCCTGCGGATTCACATCCGGCAGGTCCGCCTTCACGACCAGCTCATGCTCTGTCTCGTAGATGTCGACGGCCGGTGCCCAAGGGGTCAAGTTCGACTCCTCGGCCGTACGTCCCACCATATCGCCAAACACACGATTGATCTGTTCCTGCAGGGTCGTAGCCCCGCGGAAAGGTTGTTCCCAGCGATTCATTGTTCTCATTTTAGCTACCTCATTAAACGTTTACGGATCTGTCTTGGCCCAGGTAATTTCGGATAACTCATGTCAGTTCACATTGGCGTCGATCATAAATACGCAATGACCGTGTTCGCTCCTCAGGGTTCGCTCGCAATCCGGTGCAAATTAGACCCGCGTTTAGTACGATCCTCCCATACCTCCGCCGTAGCCAGCGCCGGCCGCGACCGTCCTTTCTTCTCCCTTAACGTCGGCGATTAAGACTTCCGTTGTAAGCATCAATGAGACGATGGACGCAGCGTTCTGGAGTGCGAGGCGGGTGACCTTCGCTGGATCAATCACACCGGCCTTGACCATGTCGCCGAACTCGTCGGTCTCTGCGTTGAAGCCAGAGTTCTCCTCCTTCGCTTCGCGCACGCGTCCTATAACCAGCGCGCCTTCGTGCCCAGCGTTTTGAGCGATCTGCCGCATGGGTTCTTCGAGCGCTCGCTTTACGATGTTCACTCCAATGGCCTCATCGTCGTGGAGCTTGAGCTTCTCCAGGGCCGGCAAACAGCGCAGAAGAGCCGTACCGCCGCCGGGGACAATGCCTTCCTCAACAGCTGCCCTGGTTGCGTGCATGGCGTCCTCGACTCGAGCCTTTTTCTCTTTCAACTCGGTCTCGGTCGCCGCACCCACCTTGATGATCGCGACGCCTCCGACGAGTTTGGCCAGACGCTCCTGCAGCTTTTCCCTGTCGTAGTCCGATGTAGTCTCTTCGATTTGCGCACGAAGCTGTTTGATTCGGCCTTCAATCGCGCTGCTCTCACCGGCGCCCGCGACGATAGTGGTGTTGTCTTTATCTATGGTCACCTTCTTGGCGCTGCCCAGTTCTTCGATTTTAACGTTCTCGAGCTTTATGCCGAGGTCCTCGGTGATGGCCTTCCCCCCGGTGAGAATGGCAATGTCCTCGAGCATCGCCTTGCGGCGATCCCCGAAGCCGGGGGCTTTCACCGCTGCACACTGCAGGGTGCCGCGCAGCTTGTTCACTACCAGGGTGGCCAAGGCTTCTCCGTCGATGTCCTCAGAAATGATCAGCAGCGGTTTGCTCATCTTGGCCGTTTGTTCGAGCAAGGGCAGCAGGTCCTTCATCGAGCTGATCTTCTTTTCGTGGATCAAAATGCGAACATCTTCCAGGATGCACTCCATGCGCTCCGGATCGGTGACGAAGTACGGTGAAAGGTAACCGCGGTCGAATTGCATGCCCTCGACTACTTCAAGGGTTGTCTCCATAGTCTTGGATTCCTCAACAGTGATGACGCCGTCTTTGCCGACCTTCTTCATGGCTTCGGCGATGAGGTCGCCGACTTGCTTGTCGGTGTTGGCACTGATTGCACCCACCTGGGCGATCATGTCGCCCTTCACTTCGCGGGAGAGCCGCTTGATCTCTTTCACGGCGATTTCCACAGCCTTGTCGATGCCGCGCTTGAGCGCCATCGGGTTTGCGCCCGCGGCAACCGTTCGTACACCCTCACGGAAGATTGCTTGGGCTAGCACGGTCGCGGTGGTGGTGCCGTCGCCAGCCACATCCGAGGTCTTGGACGCAACCTCGCGCACCATCTGTGCACCCATGTTCTCTAGGGGATCCTGCAGCTCGATCTCCTTTGCCACGGTCACGCCATCTTTTGTGACGATGGGTGCCCCGAACTTCTTCTCAATCACCGCATTACGCCCCTTCGGGCCCAGCGTGATCTTTACAGCGTCAGCCAGAATGTTGACGCCGCGCAAAATTGCCTGACGCGAATTCTCACCAGTTACAATTTGTTTTGCCATGTGACTTCGCCCTCCTGGGTGATCGAACTTTCCACTCCCTCCAAAGGTCTCGGATAGGAGCTACTACTTCTTGCCGGATGCCGCTTTTGCAATGCCGCTGACTTTCACCAGGATTTCCTCCTCGCGGAGGATCAGGTACTCCTGGTCGTCGATTTTGATGTCGTTGCCGGTATATTTGCCGAATAAGATCCGATCACCAACCTTCACGTCGAGCGGAACGCGGTGGCCCTTTTCCAGCTTGCCGGCTCCGACGGAGATTACTTCTCCCTCGTGGGGCTTTTCTTTAGCGGTATCCGGGATAATGATCCCGCCCTTTGCAGTCTCTTTTTCTTCCAGTCTGCGCACCAGAACTCGGTCATGCAGAGGAGTGATATTCAATGTCATTTCATTAACCTCCGTTCAATCCATTCGAAAAACCAAAACAGTCAACTCTTTGTGGCTCTAGGCCAACACTACGGGCGAAAAATCTTCCGGTTCTTCTGTCGTGCTGCTTCGAGGTCATCGGTCTCTTTTTTCTGGCGATCGATTTCTTTCTGCAGCTCCTCTTGACCCTCCAGCTTTATGGATTTGGCAAGCGCAGCCTCAACTTGTGCATCCAGCCGTTTCGAAAACATGAAAAGCGCAAAAGAGTTCAGGAACGTGGAACGCACCAGGTTTATCGAGTACTGCGAATCTTCCCACCGGGCGATGACCCTTTCTGTCGACCTATACAGTTCGTTAGTTGGGAAGCTGATCTCGCCAACAGGCCTCGTTGGATTTCCGTACTTTGTCGAGATCGCTTGTACCATGTCCTCGGCAGTTAGCCCATATGTTGCGGCGTGATCATAAGTCACCAAAATCCTGAAGAGCTCGCCATTGTGGAAGCTGAAGAAAATCTGCCCGACCGAGTCTGTTTGGCGCGAATAGTCAGAGGAGCCGCCCGGCCAACACGTCAACTCTTGAATTACCGCTGGGTGCTTTTGGATCAGCTTTGTCTGGAGCGGTCTTAGGTCAACCTGGCTAGATAGTTCGGGCAAACTCATCCCCAACGAAAAGTCTCGATACTTGGAAAGATCCTGCCCGCGAACGAAAGGAGCTGAAAGCAGGATCATAACGAGGGAAATGCCAACACTGCGCATCATTTTCATTTGAACGCTTCCTACGAAACCCTAAAGACTCAAAATCATTTCCACTTTGACCAATGCGATCTTTTCTCCCTGACGCAATTCGTTGTTGCCCCTTGCGAGCCCTATGCCTTGGTTCAAGCGGCAGCCAATCACGCGCGGTCCTTCACCGGAAGGTCCTTGGCCCGGGAAAGAGACGCACCTTCCTGGATATCTCGTGACTGGGCGAAGACAGTAACAGAGCGCACTCCCAGGAAACGTTTCGAGGTCTCCCAGGCCACTCGCATGATTTCCACGGAGTTAAATTCCGCCGACCCCCTTTTCGCCAGGATTTGCTCGACTGCTTTGCGGAGCGTCTTTTGTTCGTCAAGACCGAACACGGTCGCTCCAATTTCGCCAGCCACCGAGTAGAAGGTACAGCCCGCTTCGTGGAATTTTTGATCCAATCCGTCTCCTTCGAGATTCTTGACTAATCTCCAGCCCGGCAAGAAGACATCACTTTCTACAGGCACACCTATCGGCAAGAGTGTCCCCTCCCGGATCAGGATGGTTCCCATCTTGATTGCATCTGCCATTTGACTTTCTATTTCATCAACAGCGTTACAGCACCCGGAGGTAAGTGTGGCCGGTGGTCAATCGGCGAGCCAATCTTCGTCCCCGATGGATCGTCGAGCTAAGAGACTTAAACTCTCCGGATTGGGTCACGCCTTTGCCCCACTTGCAATCGCTTCAGCTAACGTGCGGAAGTCTGCTTCCCCGCATAGGAGCTTCTGCTGGAACAGCACATCCGCGGCCCGTTCCCTGATTTTAGTAAGCATTGGAATCTTGCTGCTCTGGCGTTTCCCTTCTGCCAGACAACTTGAGGGCGGGCATAGCCCGCCCCTCCCAAAACGAAAGGACCTGCTGGCTTCAGGCCCCTACGGCAGCTGCGATCTTGTGGAACGTCGAGTTAGCGACGTCATACGTTTCAACCTGAGGAGTTCCCTCAACTACCGTGGCGAGGATCTTCGTCACTTCTGGGTAGCTCCCGCGGTTGTAAGTCTCGGCATTCTCAGCCTTGTCCCACAAACTGATCGCGAACGCTTCCGTGCCGCCCTGGCCAACGAACGTGATTTCGTCCTGGAATCCTTTCTGTTTTCGAAGCAGAGGGAGGATGTCCTTCTCCAGCCTCTGGGTAAACTCCGCAACGCTATTGGGCTTCAGATGCATATAAACTCTGCGTGCAAACATGACATTCTCCTTGGTTCCCGATGCCAAGGGGGCGATTCAGATAACCACTCGTGGTTGAGTCTCTCTGAAGACTCCCTCAGTCTGTTAACCACGCTAGGTTAATTAACTTGACCTGTCAAGTAGAATCTGAGACCATTTGTATGGTTAATCAAATACAGTTAACCGCGCGGAGGTACCCGTGGATGTCTGCTTAGCGATCAAACACCGGCTAGAAAAATTGGGGCTTGAGCAGAGGGATCTGGCCGCCGCCGCCGAAGTCACAGAGTCCTACATTTCACAGCTGCTGACTGGTAAGAAATTGCCTCCCGCGCCTGGCCGAACAGACATTTATGACAAGATGGGCAAATTCTTGAAACTCCCAGGCGGCAAGCTTGCGAAGCTGGCTGAGCACCAGCGCAAGGAGGAATTGAAGAGAAACCTAGCGGATCCACCCAAGCCCTTGTTCAAAGAGGTTCGAGAGTTGATTCTCAGAAAGTGCGCACCTGCCAAAGAAGAACAAATACGGGTCATTTTTGAGAAGCAGCCCTTCGGCGAACTGGAGCGCCTCGTCACACAAAAGCTCTTGGACGTGATTAAGAAGGTCGCCAAAGAGGAATTGAACAATGAAAATTGGCTCCACTTGGTGACTCGACTCGCCGGCCAAAGCTATGAACAAATGCGGGTCACCCTCCTTGAGTTCCTGGATACGGATGTCTTCAGCTTGTCGCATGAAAACTGTGTTTCCTTCCTGGATCCACTGATTGAATCCTGGGACGTCGATTTAACGACCTTCGGTATGGAAATTGTGCTAAATCGGAGAGTAGCCTCGGGGGATCCCAGAAGATTTGAGTTTGTTGAAACGGGACCTGACCAACCATCGATAGAACCAGGGTTCAAAGAGTTCCTTAACGATAGTTCCCTTAGCGGGACTGCTACCAAGGAAGAAACGGAGTTGCTCAGGAATCTAAGGTTCAACGGAAAGCGCCCAACTTCAATTTATTATTATCGAGAATTGCAAAGCCTCAGAGACCCGCTCCACTTTCGTGCGGAAAATCGTTCGTCGATGAAAAGTTCTGGCCGAAATAAGCGTTAACGACGCCTAAATAGTCCTCGCCGGCAGATTTGGTCGTAAACATTGGATCTCAAGGATTCTCAACCGGCGGGGGAGAGTTAAAATGCCGCAAGGAATCGATGACTTTACGATCGTTCTCCCTGAATTGACCGCCATGGCGGCCTGCGAATTGAAGGTCTACGACGGACTTGAACGGTTATGCCGGATGGTCGAAAGATACAAGATGACAGCCCCCATCGCAATTAGGGTAATTGGCAACAAGGCGAGATCCGTTCGGGCGCTTCGGGGCTAGTGTACCGTTTAGACACCGGATAGGCCCGCCGGGTTTACCGATTTTCTGCAAATTCGCAGCCATTTCATAATTCAGTTTCGTAACGCCAAGGAACAGCCCAACTTTCTAATGCTTCACTCCCCATCTTCGCGCTTGACCATCCACATTCCTTCACACAGTGAAGAGGCAGGACGTGTTTCTCGGCTTCCTCTAATGTGCCCGGTTTTGGCGTGCGTGACCATGACGTGATTGGTTTGTGGCATTTCTCGCAGCGGAACAGAAAAAGAAACAAGGTCTCATCCACGCTGGCTTTGCTCATACCCGGATAATACGCCGAGAATAAATCATGGGAAAGTGGGTTGCGGCGTGGAACCCACGTATCGGGGGGGCAATCGGGTCGGCCATGCTGTCTTCGAAAGTCTGGACTTGGCCCGGCATGGATCCACTATCAAACGTTAAAGGGCGTAGAATAGCAGTGATTTCCATATGAAACCCATGCGAGCACAACTGGCTGGAACTCCCCGCAAAATTGTGAATTATCATCTAGACGAATCCCTCGACTGGGTTGCCGATCTTGAAGGCGGATATCAACAGAATGTTCGTCACAATCCGCCTTGGACCACTCGCCACTGGGTAACAACACCTGAAGGGCGGCTGGATCATATCGGTCAAGAATTGGCGTGTTCACTCTGCGCGCCTATTACTTCGAACCGCAGCGACTAGTCTCAAAAGAAGTCCACGCCAGCTGATAGAATCCCCGCGAGCAGCACGTGATGAAGCGATTCCGAATCAAACTGACATCAGGCGAACACGCCGAGCGCTACGTTGGGCAGTCGCTCGGCGGCGGCTTAGTCGCCAACCCGGAAATGCAGAGCGACCCTCCACTTGATATCCACGGTACCAACTACGGTTCGTATGCGAAGGAACAAGGTGCGATTCAGTTCTTTGAGCACGGGGCTCACGAAGCGTTTGTAAAGCTGCGAGCGTTGGGGCACGAGTTGGAAATGATCGAGGTCAAGAAGCCTTGAGCGAAGATTGACCTCAAAACCAGTACGGTCTGGCAGATCACCCGGAGCTTGTCATTCGCTTCCAGAGGGAATACGTTGTGACTACCGGCCTTTCTCCCATGGATCAATCGCCAGTTACACTTGGGCCTTCACGCGGTTCAGGCGAGAGGTTCTCATGGTCCTTAACTTCACCACCAGCAGGATAGCGGGGGTCATTGTCGTCTATCTCAGTGGCGCCATATTGTTTGGCGAAGAGTCGGCATCTCTGCTAATACTAGTGAAAAACTTGTTAAACAATTCCCACCAAATCGTGCTCGATCTCGGGAATGTCACCCACTTCGATAGTGGCAGCGTGGGAACTCTCGTGGCTGTGTGCGCCTCGGCGGTGACATCAAGTTTGCCAACCTCGGCAATCACACAAAAGAGGTGCTTCAGATTACAAAGTTCCTAACAGTCTTTGAGATATTCGGCAAGACAGAAGACGCAGTCGCATCTTTCAAAGGGTCCACAGCAACAAGGTAATCATCCCAGTTATGTCACCGAGGCTCGCCCACTACTCTGCTTTATCCCGATACTCACCGGGAACGTCATCCTGCGGCACCTCGTGTGTGCGAACTTCTCCTTCGTCAGCGTCCCCGGCGTCTTCCACGCCCTTCACCACCTCGGCCTCGAACGCGTTTCCCTGCTCGAGCAACTCGTCCACACTCTCCGAATCCGCGCCTTGGACGTTGGACAATCCCTGCAAATCTCCGGATTGCTCCCCCGCCCGCACTCCCACTCTCTCCAACGGGAATGACACCGTATCGACGCTTTGGCTTTTCCCCTGAACCTGCTCCCTGATTGCGCCCCTTGTTTTCCCGCCGGTTGTCCTCTTGCCGCCGACCTTTGTTTTCGCCTCCGCCCTTTTCGGAGCTGCCTTCTTCTTCGCCAACTTCTTCTTGGGAGTTACCCTCTTCTTTGCCAGCTTCTTCTTAACCGCCTTCTTCATCGGAACCACTTTCTTGCCAGCAGTTCTCTCCGACGCTGGCTGCTTCTTCTTGGTTTTCTTTTTGGTAGCCATGTGCGAAGTCTATCACCGGTTGGTCACTCCTAGTATTTAGGAATGACTCTCGCGATCATTTGGAGGTATTACGTGCCCGGACATCTGGCTCCCCAGAAGTCCGGTTCGAGGCGGTGTGATGCTGTTGAGCGTCGCCAGTGGCCGAACTCCTCGGCCCCCGTTTCTGGATAGCTTCCGGGTTGCAGAGTACATACCCAAGTTACCGTGCCGGCGGTGGTTAGCTTAGAACAAAAATCTAGTTTGTCAGATCCATTTCGGGAAGTGCCTAAATGCTTAAAGATCGGCCCCTGATATCGTCGTGACAGCTAATACAAAATTATGACAAACAGTAGGGTCGCGACAAGACATACTCACTCGCATGAGCAATCTTCCAACGATCATTCAGGGCGGTATGGGTGCAGGAGTATCCAGTTGGCGGCTAGCCCAAGCAGTATCGCAGCTTGGCCAACTCGGGATTGTTTCTGGAACCGCGTTGGATCAAATTTTCGCTCGGCGCCTGCAAGACGGTGATCTAGGAGGACACCTGCGCCGTGCCCTCGATTATTTTCCCTTCCCCCTCATGGCCGAACGCGCGTGGCACAAATTCTACGTTCCCGGCGGGAAGCGGGCGAGCGCGTCTTACAAATCCCTGCCGATGCACACAAAAGACACGCCGCGCGAGTTGAGCGAGCTTTGCATCCTCGCTAATTTCGTTGAAGTCTTTCTCGCTCGCGAAGGCCATGACAATCCGGTCGGAATTAACTATCTGGAAAAAATTCAGATCCCACATTTGCCTTCCTTGTATGGCGCTATGCTCGCCGGTGTTGGTTATGTTCTTATGGGCGCGGGCGTGCCGTTGAAGATTCCCGGAGTCCTTGACCTCTTGGCTTGTCACAAACCCGCAACATATGCCCTCCACGTTACCGACGCCGAGGAAGATGATGACACCACGATGGCGTTTGATCCCTCGGAGTTCGGGGAACATGAGCTTTCGCCGCTGGTTCGGCCAAAGTTTCTTGCCATCATCGCCTCAAACACTTTGGCCGCAACGATCCTGAAGAGGGCCAACGGCCGAGTGGATGGATTCGTCATCGAAGGACCGACTGCTGGGGGCCACAATGCGCCTCCCCGCGGAAAGCTGCAGCTGGACGAAGCAGGAGAACCAATCTACGGAGAACGCGATCACGTTGACTTCGGAAAGATACGCGACCTCGGCTTGCCGTTTTGGCTTGCGGGGGGATATGGTTCACCCGAAAAACTCCGCGAGTCCCTCGCCGCCGGAGCCACAGGCATTCAGGTGGGCACCGCGTTTGCGTATTGTGCAGAGTCGGGTTTGAGGGAAGATTACAAGCGAGCCCTTTTGACAAAGGTCATCTCGGGCGATGTACGAGTCGTCACCGACTCACTGGCTTCACCCACAGGCTTCCCGTTCAAGGTCGCGCAGTTGGAAAGCACGCTGTCAGAGCGCATCGTCTATTCGGCCAGGCCGCGCATTTGCGATCTCGGCTATTTGCGCGAGGCCTACAAAGACCCTGAGGGCAATATTCGTTACCGATGTCCGGGCGAGCCGGTGAGTTTATACATCTCCAAGGGCGGAAAACAGGAGGATACCGTCGGTAGGACGTGCCTCTGCAATGCGTTAGTGGCAACAATCGGACATCCCCAGATTCGGAGCGGTGGGTACGTTGAAAAGGGGTTAGTTACCTCCGGGGATGACTTGACTGGAATTATGCGATTCCTGCCGCCAGGCGAGCCAGTCTACGGCGCGGCCGACGTGGTCAAAAAGCTGCTGATTGGTTGATCCAGCGCTGCACTGTAATTGTCCCGAGTGCCCTTCGATATTGGCGGGTTGTGAGCTCCAGTAGTAGGCCAGTAGCGGATCGAGGACGGATCAAAGACTAACCGGAAGTTATCCGGTCTTGAAATGTCCCGTTGTAGGAAGTTCCACCGGATGTACCGGTAAACGCGCTTGTGTTTACGAATGTCGTGTCAACTCCCGGGTGGTCGGCAAGCCGGAAATTGAGTCCTTTGCTTTCCGGCGCAAGACACTGAGTGATGTCTGATCGATGGTTCTGGCACGCGCGGAAGAAATGGGGCACCACGTACCGCAACGGTTTAAAAAACCGCCGCAGCGTTACCTTAATAAGGTAGACGTCCGGAGGTAGGTCCCTTTTGGGATACAGCTTCACAGCTACGACGGTCTTGTAGACCGTTGTTCTGATTATGTGGCCGCGTGTTACTTAAATTCTTGGCGTCAAAACGGCCTCTTGCAAGTCACAGCGCCGGCGGTTTCGGGAACCGTTGCACATCTCAGTCGAGAGCTACCTTGCAGGATTTTAAGTATGTGCGATACTTCGCGTTGCTGCCCATGCGACCATCACGAACGCACGGCCGGCTTCCGTACGGAAATCACCGAAGCGGTATAACGGTCTCCGCGCAGCAGCGAAACACTATATTCGATGGGCACATTCTGCTCGTCGTAGGTCGTTTCCTTTATAATGAGCAGTGGACTTCCTATCGGCGTTTCGAGTTCACGCGCTTCTTCTTCACGCGCGTCCACCGCGCCAATTATTTCTTCGGCCCACTGCAGCTTGCGATTGTAAACATGTTCGAAGACGTAATAGAGAGACTGATTCTCCAAGTCCTGTTTCTCTATACCCGCAAAAAGTCTGGCTGGAAGAAAGCTCGTCACCACGGCAACAGGATCTCCGCTCACGAAGCGCAACCGGCGAGCGCAATAGACTCGCTCGCTTGGTGCAAGCTTCAGAGCTTGGGCGACTTCCAATTGCGGATCGCGGACCTCCATTCGCAAGAGTTTTGCGGCAGGCTGTAACCCGCGCCGCCGCATCTCCTCGCTGAAACCGCGTAGCTGCTGGAAATTCCACGGAACCCGCCCAGATCCGATGACGGGCCGCTTGCCTTTGGCGATCACCAGGATCCCTTCCGCGCGCAGTTTTTGAAAGGCCTGGCGAACAGGCATCTTACTAATGGCAAGATGCCGTGCAATTTCACCCTCGGAGCAAAATATTTGACCCTGTTTCAGTTTATCCTTATCCACGAGTTCGCGAATCTGATCGACGATTTGCTGGTAGTAGGGGGTAAAGCTGCGGCTGTCGAGAGCGAGTTGCAATTTTTCAACCGGCAGGGAAGGGAGGGAGGCACGCAGTGACATAAGAATCGCTCCAGTGGTGTGAACGTACCTACATAATATACTATGCTTATATTTGTATGTCATCGGAAATCATGACCGATCGTTTCCAAAACTCTGAGGTTTGTGAAATCATTTAACGGATTATATATCAGTCTGTTACACATAAGAACGCTAGGCGCTCTTGATGTCCGTCCGAATCGTTGAATTTTGTTGTTGACATCATGTACGCATATGTAGTTCAAGCAACCTGCTAAGGCTGAAGTTCATTCTTGGAGATAGAACATATGCATGTCGTGAAGTTGCCCTCCTTCCTTCGGATCAATCCTGCTCTGGCCTTCCTCCTGATTCCGCTACTGGTGTTCTTGGGGGCAAGCCCAGTCCTGGCGCAGGTCGAATCGGCAAAGGTCCTCGGCGAGGTGCACGACAGCTCGGGCGCTGCAATCAGCGGGGCCAAGGTGACGGTTACCAACGTGGAGACGGGTGTGACCCACGAAGTGACTACCGGCGCTGGCGGAGAATACGTGGTGAGTGAACTGCAGCCTGGAAACTACGCGCTGAGCGTGGAGCGGGAAGGGTTTAAGAGGGCTGAGCAACCTGCATTCAAGCTGGACGTCAACCAGGTTGTGCGTATCGACGTGGGCCTGGTGCTCGGCCTGGTTTCGGAACATATCGAGGTTTCCGCCGCCGAGCCGCTGGTCGAATCACAGACATCTTCTGTCGGCCAGGTTATTGAGGAGACCCAGGTCCACGAGCTCCCGTTGAACGGGCGCGATTTCGTGCAACTTGCCTATCTCAGCCCGGGAGTCAACCAGGGCGAGGCTGGGGCGGTGCAACAAGGTGGAATTCCAGAAAACCACCGGGGCAACGCTTCTATTCACGTTAACGGGTTGATGGCGACGAACAACAATTTCCTGCTCAACGGTTTCGACAACAACGAACAGCAGATCGGGATTGAAATTTTGCAACCGCCGGTGGATGCCATCGATGAATTCAAGGTACAAACCAGCAACTTCGGAGCGGATATCGGGAAGGGAGGCGCGGTGGTAAACGTGATCATCAAGTCCGGCACGAACAATCTGCACGGCAGCGCCTTCGAATTTCTTCGCAATTCCTACATGGACGCCAAGAATTACTACGATAGCGCGACCTCACCCATTCCGCCGTTCAAGCAGAATCAATTCGGGGGCACGCTGGGCGGCCCGATCCTCAAGAACAAGACCTTCTTTTTTGTCGATTATCAGGGCACAAGAATCCGGCAGTCACAGACCTTTATCTCCACTGTTCCGACAGGGGCGGAGCGCGCAGGCAACTTCTCGGACCTGCTGGGCACCGATAGTCTGGGCAATACTACGGGCCAGATTTTTGATCCATTGACGACAAATTCTGCCACCAACCAGCGAACCGCTTTCCCGGGCAACATCATCCCGCCGTGTGTGGGAAGGACGCGGCGAAGCGCCACAGGCGGGAGTTGCCTCGATCCCGCAGCGCTGAATGTGTTAAATCTTTTTCCGCAACCCAATATTCCCGGGGCAGGCAGCGCGAACAATTTCCTGTACAACCCGGTCGCCAGCAACAATCAGGATTCTTTCGATATCCGCGTCGATCACCAGTGGCGTTCCGACAGCATTTCCGGCACGTTCAGTTACGGAAATGTCGATGCCGTGCAACCGGATCCGTTCCCGGGCTCGGCAGGAGGAGGTATCTTCAGCGGCAACATCAACAACAAATCGTATGTTGCGGGCATTAGTGACGTGCATTCCTTCTCTTCCACGAAATCCAATGAAATCAAAATCGGCTATACGCGTTACGCCGTGAACGCCACCCCGTTCTTTGCAAACCAAGCCTTGGCCACCCAACTGGGAATACCTGGAATCAATATTCCCGGTAACCTGGCCACCGGCGGCATGCCGAATATAACGATTGCGGGCTATAGCCCGCTCGGGAACCAAGATTATTTCCCGGAAATCCTGAAGGAAGACAACTACCAGCTCAAAGACTCCTTCCAGTGGACGCATGGTCACCACTCCTTGAAGGCGGGTGGTGATCTTATCCGCCGCCAGCATGGTTTTTTCCAGACCCAGAACTCGCGCGGCGATTTCACGTTCGATCCACAATTCACCGAAAACCTCAACAACACCACGGCCAATCCCGGCAGTTCGCTGGCCAGCTTCCTGATTGGCAATCCCATCTCTGCCTACCGCGACGGTCTTGCCGGTTCGTTCGGCATGAGTTGGTGGGAAGTCAGCGGCTATCTCATGGACGATTACCGAGTTTCGCCCAAGCTGACGCTCAACCTGGGCCTGCGCTACGACGTCTTCACGCCGATGGTCGAGGATGATAACCGGATTGCCAATTTCGATTTCGCCACGGGTCAATTCATAGCGCCCGGCATGCCTGGTGTGAGCGACACCGGCAACGTGCAAACCAATTACAAGAATTTCGCACCACGCATCGGTTTTGCCTATACGCCGTTCAACGATTCAAAAACCGTTCTGCGTGGCGGTTACGGAATTTTCTACAGCCTTCAGGCGGATCAGAGCGACGCGGAACTGGCTTACAATTCCACGGGCCTGTTCAGCAATCAAACCGTTCGAAACAATGCCAATTCCATTCCCACTCTGCAGCTCTCCACGGGCTTCGCCACTCCTTCGAATCCATTGGGCCTCTTACCCACATCCAGCTTGAGCAATCCCAACGGCCGTGCCAGCGCCATCCCCTTCCACAATCCCACGCCTTCCATTCAGGAGTGGAACCTGAACGTGGAGCGGCAACTGGCCAAGGACACGATTCTGCAAGTAGCATACGTCGGCGTGCATGGGGTCCACCTGACTTACCTGTACAACGTGAACCAAGCCACGCAGCCGCTGGATTCCAATTTTGAGGTTTGTCCGACCACGAGCGATCCCTATTGCGCAGACGGACTGGGATCGAATTTCGGGAGGCCCTACTACAGCACGGTCCCGCAAGTTGCAGCGATTCGTACTTCGTCCAATGACGCCAGCATGAGTTCGAACAGCCTCCAGGTGCGATTTGAAAAGAGGTTCTCCGCGGGATGGAGCATGCTGGCGAGTTACACCTACGCGCACAGCATCGGGATCACCTCGGAAGACGAAGCCGTTGGTCCTGAACCGCAGAACACGTACAACCTTCGAGCGGAACGAGGCAACGTCAGCCCCGATTTCCGTCACCAGTTCACCTCCGCATGGACCTACGAACTGCCGTTTGGCCCTGGGAAGGCTTTCTTCAACACCGAGGGTCCGGTTCGCTGGGTTGTTGGTGGATGGCAATTGAACGGAATCCTAAGCATGTATTCTGGCCAGGCGTTCACGCCGCTACTCTCCTACGACGATACCAATACCGGTTCCGGTGGAGCCCGCCCGAACATTTATGGAAATCCGTACAATTTCACCAATGCCACAGCAGCCGGGTGCCCCTCGAACTCCCAGTCCCTGCAATGCTGGTACAATCCCGCGGCCTTCGGCTATCCCGCATTGGCCCCCGGCCAGACGTTTGCGCACATGTTTGGCAACGCCGGCCGTGGAACTCTGCGTGGTCCGGCGCAATTCAACACGGACCTCTCTGCCTTCAAGACATTCCGGTTGAAAGAATCTTTGAGCATGCAACTTCGAGGCGAAGTGTTCAATCTCTTCAACACCCCGGAGTTTGCTCCTCCCAACTCCACCGTGGATGTACCGGGCCTTGCCGGCTCCATCAGCAGCACCGTGCATTCCTCGCGGCAATTGCAGATCGCCGTGCAATTCAAGTTTTGAGGGAACCTTTATTCAGTTCATTCCTCGAGAGGGATAAATGAGATATTGCGCTAAAAGTTGCCGCAAAGGGCTGCTTCTCGCCTGTGCAGTGCTCTCCGCGGGCTTCTTCGCGGCCGCACAGGATAGAAAGCCGGAAGCAACGGCCAAGCTTCCTGCCGTGCATCTGGACGGCTCCTACTTCACCGCCGATGGGAAGCGCTTTCTGCCCGTCGGGGCGCATTGGGTGCCTGCCAAGGCAGCGATGCAATGGCCGGTTCAGTGGGATCCGAAAGACATCGAAGCGGATTTCGCCAAAATGCACGAACTCGGCTACAGCGTCACGCGTTTTGACGTGATGTGGGCGTGGTTTGAACCGCGTCCCGGCGATTACAATCCAGTTGCTTTTCAGCAGTTCGACTATCTCGTCTCCCTGGCCCACAAATACAAGATCTATCTCCATCCCAGTTTGTTTATTGGAGGCGAAGTAGGCGAGGCGTTCTGGGATGTCCCCTGGCGCATGGGGCGCAATCCCCACGCCGATCCCGAAATGCTGCGCCTGGAAACAAATCTGGCCGAAGAGTTCGGCCGCCATTACGGAAACGAAACCGCCATCATCGGCTGGGACCTCACCGACGAACCGCCGTTCTGGATCGTTGGCGAACAGACGACGGATGCGATGGCGATCAACTGGACGCGACTGATCGTTAATGGAATCCGGAAGTATGACAAACTGCACCCGATTGTTGTGGGGACGAGCGGGCAAGAGGTGAGTCATGGACCCTTCCGCGCCGATACGATCGCAAGCTCCGTCGATTTTTTCAGCGTTCACCCGTTCACGCTCTACGTAACGGACTTGTTCCCGGACGCGTTACTTTCAGCGCGCGGCACATACGGAGCCGCGTTTGAGATCACCCTCTCGGAAGGCGCGGGGCGCCCGGCGATGATTCACGAGATGGGCGGGTCGACCGCACAGTTTTCACCTGAGCGTGTGGCTGCCTATGACCGTGCGCAAATCTATTCCGGGCTAGGCGCTGGAAGCATTGGAGTGGATTTATGGTGCTACACGGACGCGGCACCGGAGCAATTCAACAAGGTCCCATATCTGCGCACTCCACAGGAAACCGGGTGGGGCATGACCACTTGGGACCGCCAAGACAAACCGCTTGCCCGGGAGTTTAAGAAGATTGCAAAGGTGGCGGGCCAGCTTGATTTGACGGGAATTTCGCCGGCACCCGCGGATTTCGGCATCATCATTCCGGATGAATGGGCAAAACCTCACGGAGACTTTTCACACTTCGGTCTGACCGGCCCGGCGGTTACGCCGTATGTTTCGGTAGCCGATGGCGATGCAATTCCGGGCAAGCCACAGCCGGACGCCACCGGCGCTAATCACTGGCTGATGGGCTCCGCGCTGACTACGTTTGTCCTGGGAAGGCGCGCAGGCCTGAAAGCGGACTTCCCGCGCGAGTATTCCGACTGGGACAAGCACGCGATGATCTTTCTTCCTTCGCCGGTCACCAGCACCGGCGATCCATTTCTAGCGCACGTGCACAGCGATTTCTATGCGAAGGCGCGCAAATACGTGGAAAACGGCGGATTTTTGTACGCTTCGCTTGCGGCCGATGGAGCCGTTCCCGAGATGGACTCCCTGTTCGGGGCCCGAATGGTGGACCGGGCCGTTAGCTCGGAAGTGACTTTGAAATTTGTCGAACCCTTCGGTGATTTCAAGCCGGGAGATACACTTCACTACACGTTGCCTTCGGCTTCGATTCAATCCTGGGGAACGCTCCTGGAAGTAAGCACCGGCAGGGTAATAGCCGTAGATCAGGATGGCCATCCTGCGCTGGTTACAAATCAACTGGGTTCCGGCAAGACCTTGCTGAGCGCTTATCCACTGGAACACTACTTGGCGGAAACGCCGAGTGTGTTTGACAAACCTGAGGGGACGTACCGCCTCTACGCAGCATTCCGTGATTGGGTTGGGAAGAAACCCGCGTTCCGCGTGGACAATCCGTCCGTCGAGTTGTCTGCTCTGGACGGAACGGAACGCGGATACGTCGTAGCCGTGAATCATAGCTTTGAAACGCAAAAGGTAACCGTCCACTCCGCGTTTCCCGTGCGCACGGTGACCCGCATTGCCGTGGATGGTCCCAAGTCGATTCCGGTTGCCGGCAGTGATTGGCAATTGGAGATCGCCCCGTTCGACGCAGTCATCGTGGAATGGAAACGATGATCGCAGGCGTGGACATTGGCGGGACCAAAATTGCCGTCGGCATGATCGACGACGAAGGACACGTCCGCGCGCGTTTCGAAACGCCCACATCCGCCGAGTTGGGATACAAGAAAGCGCTCGAGCGAACCACCAAGCTGTTGCGGGACGCCTCCGTAAGCGCGGGGGCGAAGATCACCGGGATTGGAATCGGATCCACGGGCCCAATCGATCCATTCACGGGAGAGATCGGGGAGGTCAATTTCTTCCCCGCGTGGATGGGTGAGAATCCGGTGAAAGATTTGGAAGGGATCTTCCAGGTGTCCGCAGCTATTGAAAATGACGCGGATGCCGCGGCACTTGCGGAGGCTGGTTGGGGAGCGGGGAAAGGCCGGCCGCGGTTGATTTACGTGACCATTGGATCGGGGATCGGCGTAGCGGTCATTCTTGACGGAAAGGTCTACCGCGGCGTGGCTCAGAGTCACCCGGAAATCGGACACCATTTACTCGACCCATCCGGTCCGGAATGCTGGTGTGGCTTTCACGGTTGCTGGGAGTCGCTGGCCGCCGGGCCGGCGATGGTTGGCTGGATTCAAAAGAATGCGCCCGCTGGCTATCCACATCTTTCCGGTCTTACCGCAAAGAGAATTTGCGAATTAGCGCGGGAGAACGATGACTGGGCGATGCGCGCCGTCGAGAATGAAGGCCGCTATCTCGGTTATGGCATGGCAAACCTGGTCACGATTTTTGTTCCGGACGTAATTGTGTTGGGCGGCAGCGTGATGAACAGTGCGGACCTTTTCCTGGGGAAGATGCGCGAGATCATCGCTGCCAGTTGCCGATTTGTTCCCCATGAAAAGACGGAATTGGCGCTGGCCTCGCTGGGAGAAGATGCAAACCTGATTGGAGCGGCTCGAGTCTGGCATCACAGGTTCGGCTCGGAGGGAGATGGTCGTGGTTCCTGATTTATCCGGAGTAGAAGGCGAATATTTTCGCGATATCATGCACCAACCCCAGGCTTTGCAGGAGACCGTGGCCGGACTGGCGGCGAGCTCCGGACTCGAGAGTCTGGTGGCACGTGTTCACAGAGGCGAGTTTCGCATCGTAATTTTGACTGGCATGGGCTCCTCGTTCCATGCGCTTCATCCCCTGCGATTGAGGCTGATCCAGCAGGGAATCCTGGCTCTGGCCGTCGAAACCTCCGAACTGATTCACTACGAGAGTGAGCTGCTGTCGCCGGATACGCTGCTGGTCGCCGTATCGCAGTCGGGGCAGAGCGCGGAAGTTATCCGGCTCCTGGACTTAAACCCGGGAAGATCTCCATTGATTGCGATCACCAACACGGCGGAGAGCCCTCTGGCGAGGAGAGCGGACGCGCTGGTTCTAACACGAGCGGGAACGGAATTTTCCGTTTCCTGCAAGACGTATGTGACTGCGTTGGCGGCATTGAATTGGCTGGGCGACACCCTTTGCGGGCGCGTTTTGCCAGAGAGCCGTCAAGAACTGCAGTGCGCGGCTCCCGCAGTGCGGGATTACCTGGAGAGATGGAAGCAGCATGTCCTGGGGTTTTGCGAACTACTTCACGACGTCCAACACTTGTTTCTGGTGGGAAGGGGAGCGTCGCTGGCAGCGGTGGGAACCGGCGCGCTGATCATCAAGGAATCGACGCATTTTCACGCGGAAGGAATGAGTAGTGCGGCATTTAGACATGGGCCGTTCGAAATGCTTGGCCACGGGGTGCTCGTCTTGAATTTCGCGGGAGCCAGGAAAACGCGAGATCTGAATGTCGGGCTGCTCCAGGACATTCGGGAACTGCAAGGGCGGGGTGAGTTGATCGGAGTAGATGCCTCCTTCGCGCCTTGCGCGCTCGCCGCGGTGCCCTCCTCGATTGAACCCATGCTTGAAATTCTGCCGGTACAAATGCTGACGCTGGCGCTGTCGCTACGAGACGGGCGCGAGCCGGGACGCTTCGCCCTGGCGACAAAAGTGACCACGAAAGAATAGATGACCATGACGAGCTCCATGCCCAGAAACCGCACTATGGTGGGGATCGTCTTCTTGACGTTTTTCGTCATGTCACTCTTGACGAATATTCTTGGCCCGCTGGTGCCGGACATCATCAGCAGCTTTCAGGTCAGCCTGTCGGCTGCGGCGCTGCTTCCGTTCTCGTTTTTTATCGCTTATGGAGTGATGTCGATTCCAGCGGGCTTCCTGGTGGAGCGATTTGGCGAGAAGCCGGTGATGATCGTCGCGTTCTTGGCGGGGACAGTGGGCTCATTGGGCTTTGCGTTCCACCCGAGCTATCAAGTGGCGGTGGTCTCGTTGTTCGTGATGGGCTCCGGGATGGCCACGCTGCAGACGGCGATCAATCCTCTGTTGCGGGTGTCCGGAGGTGAAGAAAATTTCGCATTCAACTCCGCGTTTGCGCAGTTGATCTTTGGGATGGCGTCTTTCCTGAGCCCATATTTGTATTCCTACCTGGTAGTGAATCTTGGTCCCGGAGCGAAGCAAACGAATCCGCTACTGACGATTCTGGGCAAACTCACGCCTCGGGATCTACCCTGGGCATCGATGTACTGGATATTTGCGGTTTTCACGGTGCTGATGATCGGAGTGCTGCTGCTGACCCGCTTTCCGAGGGTGGAGCTGACCGAGGATGAGCAAGTCGGTTCATTGGCGATGTACGGAAGCATGTTTCGAAAACCCATGGTGTGGGCCTTTTTTCTATGCGTATTCGCCTATGTGGGTTCCGAGCAAGGTACGGCGGACTGGATTTCGAAGTTCCTCTCGGAGTATCACGGCTACGATCCGCACACAACCGGTGCAACCGCAGTGGCATGGTTCTGGGGGTTGCTGACAGCGGGATGCTTCATAGGCATGTTGCTGCTGAAGATTCTCGATAGCCGTAAAGTGTTGATCGGCACCTGCTGCGGAGCCCTGGCGTGTCTAACGTTGGCCCTGTTTGGGCCGGCGCAAGTTTCTCTGATTGCCTTCCCGGCCATGGGCCTTTTTGCATCGGTGATGTGGCCGATCCTGGTCTCGCTGGCATTGAATTCCGTGTCGGAGCATCACGGATCTTTCGCAGGAATTCTGAGCACTGGAATCATGGGAGGCGCAGTCGTTCCAGTCATCATTGGCCGAATCGGTGACCACTTTGGGCTGCGCCCGGGAATTTCGTTTTTGTATTTGACCTTTGGGGCGGTTTTGAGCGTGGGGTTTTGGGCCAAGCCACTGATTACGAATGCCACGATCGGTCGGAAAGAGGCGAGCTCGGTTCTACAAGCCTAGTTCGGTCGAGAGGAGACGATGCGATGTCCGTGAGCCAGGTTTTTAGAGCGATTCTAGCGGCAAACATCTTGCTGGTGCCAAGCCTGGCGTGGGGGCAGCAGGCGGCGGAGAAAAAAGTAGCCGAGGGCGTGTCTTACCTGAATTTGACGGTGCCGCAGCACGTTCTGGTTGATGCACAGGCTTGGGAGGGGAATGAATTCCCGCACACGATGAGCGTCCTTGAGCTCAACCGTGATGGATTTCGCTACTGGGGCTGGTATGGACTGAATGAAGGGCGAGGCATTGGGCTGGCCCGCAGCAACGACCTGATTTACTGGACCAAGTACGAGAAAAATCCCTTGTGGACGAATGCGCGTTGGCCGTCGGTTCTGGCGAATGCGGACCCTCAAGGGAAAGAGCTTCTCTACTTCGCGATCACAAGGGACTACGACACACCGAGCAGCCACATCGTACTGGCATCGTCCACGGACGGCATTCACTTGAAGGAGCTGAAAAGTTTGGTGGCAGGCGTGCCGAACCAACGAAATCAGAATCCGAACCTCTTTCGTGACCCGCGCTCAGGGCGTTTCTATCTGACGTATTACCGCGGCAACGATAAGGATCAATTCGAGATCGTGAGTCGCAACGCAAGTTCGGTGCTCGAACTCGACAAGGCATCAGATAAGGTTTTACTGCGAACGACGGAAACCGTGGCCGCCCCGACGCTGCTATTCCTTCCAGGAAAAACGAAGGATACAGGAATCTATTACCTGGCCACAGAAATCTATCCGCATCGCTACACGACAGACCCGGAAGGCGAGTGGCAGGTCAAGGTATTCGCCGCAAACGCTCCCGACGGCAATTTTCAGCCTGTAAATGGGAACCCCGTCGAGACAGGCCAGCGCGCCTGCCTTTTCCAACACGTTTTCAACGGCCGATTCTACGGATATCAGTGTCACTTGGAATCTCCAGACCATTGGGTGCTGGAAGAGGTGGAAGCTCCCCTTCCGTGATGCAATCGTGCGCAAGTCTCAGAGGTAAGATCGGACTAAGGGGCTAGGAGTTATGTCATAGACACTCTCAACGCACTGAGCGATTGAAACTTATGGCGACTGAAGTAAATCAAGAGCACGGACTTCACCGACGCTCAGTGGGCGGTGCTCGAACCACTCTTTCGTCCGAAACGGCGGGACGATGGGTCAAGTAGCCCTCGGCTTTGTGCCGAATGATTCTCTAGCTACAACTGCTACAACGGTTATTTGAACCGTTGGCGTTCAAGTGCAGAAAGCTCTACAACGGTGTTTGAAACCGTTGTACCAAAGGGTGGGAGATTACTTCCGGATTGCCCGTGATCCGCCCGAAACCGGCGGTGAGTGCTCGGATCGGCTATTACATTGTGAGGACGGCGCGGAACCGGGTTGTTCCCTCGACAACGCGTTGATAAGCCTTCGCAGCTTCGGCCAACGGGTAGGTCTCGACTATCGATTTAACTTTTCCTTGGGCTACGTAATCCAGGGCTTCGTAAAGATATTCAGGGCCATTTTGCTGGCTGCCGATGATTTTGATGCGCTTGAAGAGCAGCTCGATCAGCGAGATCGAAAGCGGTTCCGCGTCAGCACCCATAACGATGAACCTGCCGTCTGGGCGCAGACCCTGAATGCTGTCCACCATGGATTTGGTCGAGTTGGACGTGCTGAGGATGATGTCGGCGCCGCCCGCTGCGGTAAGGCTCTTTCCGTCGCGGACAATTTCATCCGCGCCCAGCTCGCGAATCATCTTGTCCTTATCGGGGGAGTGCGAAATCGCGATGGTCTCGAAGCCCGCAGCCTTCGCGTATTGTACCGCCAGATGCCCAAGCCCGCCGATTCCAAGCACGGCCACGCGCTCGTGCGGCTGCGGATCGGCCCAGCGGAGACCGCTATAAACGGTATACCCGGCGCAAAAGATCGGTGCCGCTTGCTCGTAGGAAACCTTCTCAGGAATCAGGTACGTAGCGTCGGCGTTCATCAGCATGTACTCGGCGTGACCGCCTTGCGCTTCGCCCCCCGTGCCCTTCAAATAGGGGCAGAACATCCTGCGGTCGCGCTGGCACCATTCGCAGCGTCCGCAGGTGGATTGAATCCATGCGGAGCCCACGCGGTCGCCTACCTTTCGTGCGGTCACGTCAGGGGCCGTGGCAACGATCTCGCCGACCGGCTCGTGGCCGAGGATTCGGGGAAATGGCCCTGGAAGGTGTCCGAGCGTTTGGTGCACATCGGTATAGCAGATGCCGCTTGCGTGCATCTTCACTAGCACTTGACCAGGACCAGGTTGAGGCTGGGGAACGTCTTTGATCAGCCAGGAACTACTCATAGCGGGTACGACTGCAGCCTTCATAAGCCTTACTCCTAGCGCGATTCGATACGCGCCGTTGGGATCCGTGCACGATGTTGCATCCCCGATCGTCAACACGCAAGCTAAAGTTGACGGTCAATTGGAGGATGGTCGGCAACCCTTACCTAATCGCATTACGTCAGAGTTGCCCGTGATACTTCCGCAGATGGCAATGGCAAACAGAGAAAGGCAAGGAGCGCTGACAGAGAGCCGCACGACTATTGCGGGAGACCCGTTTTATAGAGAATGGCTTTGTGGCGCGGGTCAGGGCTGTAGGGGTCGTATACTGGAGCGCCTTTACATCGATAACTGCTTGCCTTTAACAGTGGAATTATTTCGTCAGCTTGCCTTTTTCATTCTGAGCTGCAAGCCCATCTCGTATTCCGTCTT
>Ga0210400_10000689_pt1 | contig 36225 bp, 31 predicted proteins | sample IncBWH26MmetaG_FD_155456 | JGI IMG/M metagenome (GOLD analysis project Ga0210400, IMG submission 155456) | Forest soil microbial communities from Barre Woods Harvard Forest LTER site, Petersham, Massachusetts, United States - Inc-BW-H-26-M | ecosystem: Environmental > Terrestrial > Soil >... | reverse complement strand
AATTTTTGTTCTGACAAGCGGCTGCATGTGGGAGAAAGCAGAATGGACACTTGTTCACATCTGCATATCCAGGCATAAGAAGCTTCTCCAAAGTTGTAGCATCGGAGTTCTGACTCGATCCGTCGAGGATCTCTCCAAGAAATAAATAATAGACCGGAAGGCCATGACGATTAGGGCTACCTCCATCCAGCTCCGGGTGGCACCACGACGGTGTGACGGTGTTTGAGACAAATTCTATTGCCGCAGCGCAGGAGAGCAAGGACAGCCAGGAATCTCCTGGAATGCGATAAGTGCGCTCCATATGCGGTTGGGCACCCTTTAGCACAACGACGCCCGCGACCGCCGGGCCGTAAAACAATCCATGCAGTAAAAAAATGACGCCTGTTTTGCTATCTCTTTGTGAGATACCCAGGTTAGTGGTAGTGCTAGCGTCGTAGTACTGGGCCCAGCATGTCTTATAGTGGGGGAAGTTTCGGAGGGGTCGTTTCGATCATCAATTCCGATCAAGCGAGGAAACGAACTCCCTTGCTAGGCTCGTCCTGTGTGGCACGGAGGCGGATTGAATCCGGTCGAGAAGGCGCTTTGGTTCATCGAAAACCGTCTTGCGGGGGACGTTTCATTGCATGGAATTGCCCAGTCGGTCGGCGTATCCGAGCATCATCTGGCACGAACCTTCGGCGCGGCGACTGGGCAATCGCTCATGCGATATGCTCGCGGCCGCCGTCTTAGCGAAGCTGCGCGCGCTCTAGCGGCCGGCGCTCCCGATATCCTCGCCATCGCCCTTTCCTCAGGTTATAGCTCGCATGAGGCGTTTACCCGTGCATTTCGCGAACAGTTTGGGATCACGCCCGAGAGTTGCCGCGCCGCTGGGAGCCTCGGTCGTATGCAACTCTTGGAACCTATTCGCATGGACAAGTCAATGCTGATAAACCTCGACGAGCCACGTCTCGTACATCATCAACAACTCTTGATCGCAGGATTTGGAGAACGCTATATCTTTGCGACAAATGAGGGTATTCCACGCCAATGGCAGCGGTTCGCATCGCATATCGGCTCCGTCCCTGCGCAGGTCGGCCTCGAAACTTATGGCGTTGCTTGCAATTTCGATGAGGAGGGGGGCTTCGAGTACATCGCCGGCGTTCAAGTCTCCACTTTCAGCGCGTTGCCGAAGGCATTCGCGACCGTGCGGATTCGACCACAGCGATATGCCGTGTTCAAACATCGCGAACATGTGTCGATGCTGCGGCGCTCGCATTATACGATTTGGAACAAATGGTTACCCGATTCGAGCATGGAAATGACGGACGCTCCAAATTTCGAGCGCTACGGCAAGGAATTCGATCCCATGACCGGTACCGGCCCGATTGAGGTTTGGATGCCTGTAAACGACCGCAAGACGGAGAGATGATATGGCCAGACGAAGCGTGGACGATGAACTTCGACATGACGTACTAGTGGATATCGCGAAAAAAGATGAACGTCGTTTTGGTCGTTCGGGCAAGATGTTGAAGCCGAGCCGCATGAGCGTGGAAGCTCTGGTCGAGAATATCCCGAAAGGGATCGTCATGACTACGCATTCTCTACGAAAGAAGCTTGCAACGAGACACCATGCTCAGGTGACCTGCCCGTTCATAACCAAGCGGGCCCTGATGGCGATCGCGGAAGATCCTAAAACGACGGCCCCGTTCTGGCGGGTTGTGTTGGCAAACGGCGAAATGATCGCTGCCTACCCTGGAGGCGGGGCTGAGCAAGCGATGCGCCTCAAAAACGAAGGGGTGATGATCGCAGGTAGACTCGGAACATATAAAGTCAGACACGTTCAATCCTCACCGGCATAAAGTGACGCCAATCATGCTGCGCCGCCGCGACTTTCTGACCCTGCTCCTTCCGCCGATCGCCGCCGGATGAAAGCGTGTACACGAGACTGCCAGTGAAGCTTCCGGCGGTTGGGAACGGCCCGGCCCGAGGAATCCGAGCGACCCGACGCATTCGAAAAACTCTCCGCCGATATCATGCCGGCGTGTTACCCAACGCCCACGCCGTGCTGATCGAGCGCAACGGCCGACTGATTTATGAGCAATTCTTCGCAGGTTCTGATGAGCGTTGGGGCAGTCGGAGCGCCTCGTCGTAACCGTGGTTGCTGGCGGGTGCGACAAGTTTGAGGGCCAGAGACGGACGGATTTTGGCGAATGTCATGTCCGCCCGGGCTCCTGCGTAAGTCTCGCCCCCGGATTAGAAAAGAGATGGAGCCAGATGCGACAGGAGCATGAAGCGTTCCCACTGCCGAGTCCGGTCTCGATATGCGCGGCGCGATGAATGGCTAACAGGACCTCGCGCCTACAATGCGATGGTGCGGGACGGCCTGTCCCTCGGTCTATTCGGTTGGATGAGGGATCGGTCTTTGGGCTGCGGTGTTAGCCGGGATATCTGACAAAGAGATAACAAAAGGCTGTTGTTTCTGGCGCAACTCTTTGGTCTAGAAAAATTGTGCCGAGAAAGGGTACAGCTTTATAACAACAGAGAGTGTACTCAGATTCAGTCGGAATTTCACCGATTAAATGGTCGCGGGCTCGGGCGCGGTTTGACGGAGGGGCGATCAGCCGTGCCAGCGTCCTGCACGTCATCCCATCAGAATTGAATAGTTCTCCTTGTTTATTTGGCTCATTGCTGATGATGCAATTGCTTGAGAACCAACTTTGCTGGGTCACGCTGCATAGCCATGGGCGCTCCTTGGGCTTCTGCTTGAAGGTCTGCTTCGAACTGAGTCAGATTAAAAACCCCAACTAATTCTTCACCGGCCTCCCGTGTAAAGTAGAAAGGATCGTGCAGTGCCGCGCGGACCACTTCCGTCAGGTCCTGTAGCTGATCGGGTCTGACAGCTTCTTTCAGGCTCTCTAGTGCGGTAAGAGCGCTTAGCCGGATCCGTTCAGCAACGCCAGGCTGTGCTTGCGCAAGCAGGACTTCCACAGCTCTCGGGTCTTGTGTCGCCACTAAACCTGCGAATATCCCTTGCATTACGCGTCGTTCGGGCTTGGTCAATATCTCGGCTTGCAGGACATCAAAAGCCTGCGCTGCGCCCGACTTTCCCAACCCCTTGGCCGCCGCGGCTTCCACCGCGTAGCTGGAATCCGTGTGCAACGCCTTGACCAGTGCGCTATATACCGCTTGGTCGCGTGCAACAGCGGCTAAAGCTTCTACCACGGCCGTTCGCACCCGGCTGTCCGACTGCTGCAATGCTGAAAACAGGACGGTCTTAGCCCGCTCCGTTCCGATACTGCCAAGACTCGTCGCAGCAGCGGCGCGCACGCCGTAGAACTCATCCGAGCCCAGCGCCTGCGTGAGTGCGTTTACGCGCGCATCGCGGTTCGCGAGCGTTGTTGCCCCAAACTCCAGAGTTGGTGCGCCTAGTTGCTGTACGGCCCACAGGCGGCTCATCATCGACGGATCTTTCTCTGCTTCCCCAATCAGTGCATCGAGAGACTTATCAAACTTTACAGTCTTATCGATGAAATCATCGGGGTCGAAATCGACCCACAGCGGTTCGAAGTCGAGTGGTAGCTCGAACACCTGCCGTTGCAAATTATTGCGGACCTGAATCTTCTTCCGCTCGCCATTCGCACCAAAAAAGGCGAGGTCGATGGGCATATCGAAAATGGGCGTCTCAGCGTCGCTTTGCTGCGTCTGCTCAACTGTAATTTTCTCTGTTTTTGTTGCGGCGTCGTAGCCGGCCTCAACTCGATAATCCGGGTGGCCGGCCATAAATACCCATTCTCGGAAAAACCAACCGAGTTCCTGACCGGTGATGGTCCGAATGGACTCGATCAGTTCGGGGGTATCGACACTCTGCTCGTGATGCGCAACCAGATATTGGTGGAACGCCCGGAACAATACTTCGTCTTGCGACGCAGGGTGCGACATGGCTTCCCGACCGTCGATTACGTAACGCAGCATTTCCAGCACGGCTGCACCCTTCTGATGCGCAGTTGCGTCAAGCATGTCCAACGGGTCGGTGTAATGGTGGTCCACAATCGGTCGGCGGTAGCTGTCACGATCTTCTTCCTGCTCTGTTACCTGGTCTTTGTAAATCTCAAAGCGATAGGCGTCGTTCCCCTCGTGATGCTGGGCGTAGAGCGCCTCAAGATATGTCGCAAAACCCTCATTGAGCCAGATATTCGCCCAATCGCGCCCTTGCACATAGTCGCCAAACCAATGCTGGCCCAGCTCATGAACTACCAGAGTCGTGCTGGGATAATCCAGGTCGGCGCGCCCATCGTGTAGCGTCGCTTCAGTTAGCGTAGTTGCGCTAACATTTTCCTGGCCTCCGAACATGAAGTTTTGCACTGTGGTTTGCGCGTATTGCTCATACGGATACTCGACGCCGGTGGCCTGCGAAAAGAAATCAATCATGTCGGGTGTTAAGTGAAAGGAGCGTCGGGCCGTGGCTTCGTCGACCGTGGCGGGGACGTAGTAGTCAACCGGCTTATCCTTATACTTATCGCTGAATTTGCGCCAAGAGCCTACAGCAATGGAAATCAGGTACGAGCTGTGCGGAATGCTCTCCACCCAGTCATAGGTCACCTGACCGGCGGAACGGGTGACGTTCATCAGCTTGCCATTTGAAACGACGGTTTGCCCCTCGGGGACCGTCGTGACCGTCTCGCTTGTAGCCATGTCGTTCGGGTAATCCCAGCATGGGAACCAATAGTGATTGAGTTCGGGGTCCCCCTGCGAAAATACCTCTTGCGGCCAGTCTGGATAATTTGGGGTTGGATTTACAAAAAATAACCCGGTGCGCGGAAAGCCGTGGTACGTAATCCGCACGTTCAGCACATGAGCCGGGTCGTAACTGCGATCGAGCGTAATCCATAGACGCGGATCTTGTGCGGAGTACGTCAACTTGACCGGCGTACTGTGCCCTCGCTCTAGAGTCACGGAATCGATGGTCAGCTCGCTGCTATTCAGATAGAATTTCCGCAAATCTGACTGGAATGGCCGCAGTGTGACCAATTCATCTCCGAACACTTCACCTTTCGGTTCGTCGAAGCGCAGCATCAGCTTGTATTTCTCTACGTGATAAGTTCGGCTCGGCGCCCATTGCCAAAGGGTGGAATCGCCGAAGGAGTGACGTTTCTCCTGTCCCGCCGCATTTACGGCGAGAACAACACTTAGAAACAGCGCGCTCGAGCCAAACCAGCGACGCCATCTGTTGTTCGCACATCCCCTCGACCGAATGCACTCGGCCATGTGCTGCGGTCCATGGATCGTGGACCGAAGCCTTGACCGTGCCGGTGTGTCAGGCCCAGGAGGCGTAGCGATCGTCGTCCCAGCTTCCGAGGCGCATCTCATTTTCCTACCGGACCTATGTCGCCACAATGTTGCCCAGGATGCCAGGTTTCCTTCGATTCCGCGAAGAGTCCAATCGGTAGAACGTGCGCGTTTTTCGACCGGTCGATGAAGATTTTCGCTCTCAGAGCTACGATTGAAGGTTCTGCTGACGCCATCTCGCCCCCCGGAACCCGTCATTTCTCCGCTAGATGTGACCGACGTTTCAAACACCCTATGCATGCAGGACAGGAGGAATCGTTTCATACAGAAAGGATGCCACGGTTATGCAGTCGCGAGTCTTGAACGTATTTGATCTCTCGCATCGTAGGATTTTGACGCGGAATAACTGGTCTTCCCATTTCTGGGACGAGCGGCATGTGACGAGACGCAGACAATCCAAACTCATCCGCTGTTTTGGTTGGTCAACTTCTCGATCGTTTCACAAAACTCGTTAAGAGCTATCAATCGTATGCCCTTTTGCAGCCACGGATCGGTTTCCTTGACGTAGACGGCTGTAGGCCTACACATTGGGGGAATGACAAACATATCCTTGAAGGCATCAAACTCCAAATTGAGCCGCGCGACAAGAGTTATCAGGCGACACTCATCCGGCCGGGGAATCAAAAGCCAACGAATCGCATCCTTGTAACACCTTAGAGGCCGAGACGCAAGAACGGAGACCAAACTTCCGTCTTGCATGCGAAGGCGAGTGCGATAGGCTCCTCCACGGTTCTCAATCGAAACTCGCGTAGGGTTAAGATCTACGATTTCTCTCATCAGATCACTTCGGAGCGCCTGGATTCGACGACGCCTTTCAAGCCAGCCGTCGCGCCAGAACCCGGAGTAACCTATCAGTTCGTAAGCATGGCTGACGCTTCCAAACCGAGTGTTGTATGTTTGCGCAGACGGCGTTTTCGGGGCGTTCTTGATTAGATCAATGGTGATTCTGCCGTTTCTGGCACGAATGGCACGGAGAGCGTCAAGAAGGTCGTTGTCCGATCTGTTCCGTGGGAATCCTCCTATGATCCGCTGTGCTTTCTCATAGGTTGTGGAATCGACCAGTGGTTCAAAGGCTCCCGGCGTAATGGTCCACTCACTTCGCGGCGTCTGCTTGGGTCGCGTATATAGTCTTTGAGTGAGGCGACCGTAGACATTACAGCCCATGTATTTGGGGTGGCTAAGAATCGTCTCGACTGCATGAATACTCCATTCTGAGCCTTCAATATACTTGGTTCGTCGGCGATTCAGTTCGCGCGCAATTTCAGAAAATGTCATGCGTTCCTGGATGAATTTCCGATATATCGCCCGTACACAGCGCACCTCCTGAGCAGGACCGGGAACAAGGATGATCCGATCGGTGGCGATGCTCTTTCGTTCGCCTGGGGCCAGGAATTGCTTCGGCACTCTGTCTGCTGAGACCAGCAATCGTCTCAGACCGTAGCCCGGCTGTGCTCCTTGTCTAAAACCGAGTGTTGCGCCTCGTCTTTGTCCCGCAAGAACCTTGACTCCTAATTCACGACTGTATTCGCCCGCCATCACTCTCTTCAGCGCCTTCATCATCATGCTCGGCAAGGCGTCATCATTCGAAAAGGTTTCGGCACAATAATGCACACGTACACCAGCAGCTTTGCATAAGAACTCGTAGTGTGCAGACTCGTCCGTGTCCTGAAAACGTCCCCAACGGCTTACGTCGTACACGAGAATTGCCTTGTAAGATGCTTTGCCTTGTACGACGTCTTGTATCAATTTCTGGAGTCCCTTGCGTTTCCGAAGCACTACCCCTGAGAGGGCGGGGTCCGAGTAGCTTTGAACAACAGAGAACCCGTGGCTTTCAGCGTATTTTGCGATTGCTTGGGACTGGTTCTCGATCGAGTACTCTTGACGGTCAGTGGACATTCTCAGGTATTGAGCGGCCGGGATGAGGGAGAGCGGATTCACAGGGGTACTCCTACAAGGAAAGAAGTTTACTCGATCTTGTCCAGTTAGGTTATTTATCTATTAAGAGACATTTTTCGTGATTACTTCTGCTTGATAAATAGTGTTAACGGCCTCAAGAAACTGTGATTTATTTGTCAGAGACAAGCCGTTTTTGAGCCAAACATGCCGCGTCGTCACGCTAAAACGCTTTGCCCTGTCGATGCGCGGAAAGAGGTACATTTCCTGGACGGCACTGTTTGTTTCATTCAGAAGGGCAAGAAGCGTTAGGTGTAGCCGTTCGTGAGCAACAGGATCGATCTGCCATATCAAATCTTTACTTCGGGCTCCAATCGAACGGCAAACAGCGACGCTGACTATGAGACCGCCCTGTAATCTAAGACGCGACCTCCACCTGCCCCCGCGCTGATCAAGAAAGACGTCACTAGGAAACATCGCTAGAATTTCTCTAACAAGGTTTTCGCGCAGCGCTTGTGTCCGTCGACGAAGATCAATGCGATCAAACTCGTCGGAGCGGCCATAGCCGATCAATTCATACGCTTTTCGCAGACCGCCAAATCGTTCACGGTAGGAGGACGGCGATGGCATTTCGGGTGTCTCAGCGATGAGCCGGGATGAGAGTCTGCCTTTGAGCGCAAGTAACGAACGCAAAGCAGTTAAGCGTTCCTCGTCGGACTTGTTGAAGGTTCGTGAGCTCAGGATCCGCTGTGCCTTGCGGAAACTCACCTCATCTACCACGGGTGCGAAGGCTTTGGGTGTACATATCCAATCTGATTCGGGGTTGCGGACGGAACGAGCACCGAGTTTTTGAGATGTGCGGCCAAAGAGGTTACAACCAACGTATTTGGGGTGCGACAAAATGGAAAAGACCGCGGAGTAGTCCCATTTGGAGTTTCCCAGGTATCGGATGTTCTTTCGATTGAGTTCCCGTGCGATGCCGTATACCGTTCGTTTCTCTTCGATGAACATTCGATAGATTTCTCGTATGCATTCCACCTCGTCAACAGGTCCGAGAACTAAAATCACGCGGTCCGTGGCTATACTTTTCCGTTCACCTTGGGAGAGTTGCAGTTTTGATTCACCGTTGGCAGAAACTAGCATTCGACGCAGCCCGTAACCAGGGCATCCACCCTGTTTGAAGCCGAGCTTTGCCAGTCGCTTCAGCCCCGCAAGAACTTTGACGCCCAGCTCGCGGCTGTACTCGCCAGCCATAGTTCTCTTTAGAGCCTTCATGAGCATGTTTGGGAGCGCGCAATCGTTGACGAACGTCTCGGCACAGTAATGAACGGGAATTCCAGCGGATTTGCAGAGGAACTCATAAGAGGCAGCTTCGTCAACATCTTGAAACCGCCCCCAGCGACTAACGTCATAAACCAGAATGGCATTGAATCGACGATTGTCGCTTATCACATCCTGCAAGAGTTGACGGAGACCGTTCCGGCGCTTGAGAACGACCCCACTCTTGGCCCCGTCGGTGTAGGTCTGAACAACTTGGAAGTGGTGTGCTTCGGCATAGCTTTGGATCGCGATTCCCTGGTTGTCAAGGGAATACTGTTGATGTTCAGTGGACATCCGAAGGTATTGAGCAGCGGGAATCAAGTCGGCAATCATGGTGCCCTCCTAAAGAAGGGATATCGACTCAAACCGGAAGAACTTTAGGACATCCCCAACTTTATTTTGGATTTTTGGTGCCAAAACGTCGGCAGTCTGCCGCAATGTCGGCATAGCGAGGGCGGCATCCGCTCCTAAGTCGTTGAAAACAGAGAACAAGTATGACGGTCGCTGCCGTGCCAACGAAATGCCGTATGCCGTCAGTCCCAGACGATCAAACATTGAGCCAAGTCGAGCGACTGTTGGGGGAGTTGCGACTAATCGAACTGTGGGACGCTGACTATTGGCGGAAATGTCATCCAGAAGGATACGAAAGGCATGCTTTTGTGGCCCGTCGGAAAAGGCGGGCTGAGATTTTACCTCAACTGGTAAACCTTATTCCGCGCGGTTGGACGTTAAGGAGCAGGGGACCCATGGATCGGCTAGAGACCGAACACAACCAAAACCCAGAAAACCGGCGTCACCGGAGACTTGAGTTCGGAACCGAAGTAACGATTCGTTCAGCAACTGAGTCCTTACCGGGGCGGACTCTTGACATAAGCAAGACCGGAATGTCAGCGCTCTTGCCTGCCGAACTGGAAGTGGGAGAGGTCGTCGATCTCAACATAAAGACATCGATTGGAGTCGCAACAGGTCGTGCTGTTGTGCGAAACCGTAATCTTTTTCGTCATGGGTTTGAGTTTTTGCGACCCCTGCATGGTGTGGCTCGGCAGGAAGCAGCCGACGACTGTCAGGGTTGCGGCGGTTCTGGTTTCAACTTGCAAGCCGTAGACGGGGGAAAGGGAATTGCATTCATGCGTACTAGATGCCCTGATTGTGGCGGCACAGTTAAGCAAGTCCCCTAAGGCTGCGGGGGTTGTTCGGTATTCGTAAAACGTAATCGACTACATTAGCTAGGCGACGGTTCCTCTGAATTCCAATGTATACTCGGCATCGGCTTTGAGGCTCCCATCCGTTCAGGCACGGACAATCTGAAAGAGAGGTAACTATGCTTTTCTTGCGCCGACTCGTTTGTGTCGTAACGCTCGCAGCAGTGTTCTTTACTTCGCTGTCCGCACAAGTTCCTCAGCCGTCCTCTACCCCTCCCCAGCCGCAGAAGTCTCAGTCGAAATGTGAGGACACTGGGACCTACATGAACAGCAAGGGTGAGACGACAAAGCGCCCCGAGAATTGTTCGTCCGCGCCTCAAAGCGCCACTGCACAATGCCGCGACGGAAGTTACAGCTTCAGCCAGAGCCGGCGCGGGACCTGTTCGCATCACGGCGGTGTCGCCAAGTGGTTGTGATTAAATTAGTCCATCCTTCGGTTCCGCTCGCGTTGAGGACCGTTGCCAGGCATGCAAGACGCCGTTACCAAAAACCAGGAAACAAGTCCGCCAAAATCAGGGCGCGCGCGCTCCCTGGCTCCGGTATTTGTGTTGGGCTGTAATCGATCGGACACGAAGTTTTTGTATCACACGCTTCTTTCCGCCGGAGGATTCGCCATCTATCATGAAGAAAGTGCCGCCTTTTGCCTATTTGGACGGCACTTCGGCAACCTCGTGAACCGCGGCAACCGCCGCCGGCTACTCGACGCCTATTTTCTCAGCAGGCTCTTTCATCGTACCGGACTACCCCAAGGACATCGAAGAGCAAATACTGGAAAATTGCCGAAATGTCGGTGACTTTCTGCGCATCGTCATGGAAGCCATCGCGAGCAAGCAGGGAGTTGAACGGTGGGCCGAATGCACGCCGCTACACCTGCTCTATATTCCGTTGATCAAGAAACTGATGCCCGACGCTCTCATCGTTCACATTATTCGCGACGGTCGCGACGTGGCCGCTTGCCTGCACCGCATGGGCTGGATTCGGGCACTACCGTGGGACCGCAGCCGTGACTTCCTGGCGCGTGCAATTTTCTGGGGATGTCTCGTGGAAAGAGGCCGTCGCCACGCGCAGGCGCTGGGCCCCGACTACATGGAGGTACATTACGAGGATCTGGTCCGGAATCCGCGCCAGACATTAGAGTGCGTTGGCAAGTTCATTGAACACGATCTGGACTATCACCGAATCCAGCAGGTTGCCCTGGAAACCGTTCGTACGCCGAATTCTTCGTTCTGCGGCGACAGCTACGAGACCGCAGCCAACAGCATCGGCCGCTGGAGACGAATCTTCACTCCATCGCAGATTCGCGACATCGAGGCGAGCATCGGCCATTTGCTCACCGATACGGGCTATCCGCCCGAAAGCCCGGCAGCCGAGCTAGACCCATCGCTGGCTGTGCGTTCCATGAGTGTTCTGTGTCCTCTGTGTCTCGATGCCAGACTCTGGCTCAAATCGAACACCCCTCTAGGTCGCATCGCCGACCGGAGGATCGAAGGCCTCGCAAGCTGTGTTGACCAGCGGTTCCAATAACCAGTCTAAGCTGACAAATCACCAATTCTATCGATTATCCGACTATCCTATAAAGTGCCCCATAAGGTCCCAGAACCTTCGCAAGGTCTCTCTCGCTCTCTGCGATTGGCTCGGCGGTTCAGCGGCGATCAAGGACAACAGTCAGTCAAAAACGCTTTTTGGGGCCGTTCGGCTGTATAAGACTTCGCAGGATTTGCCTCAGCCAGTCCATCGCTCCGAAGCGTTGATGTAGCCGAGGGGGATAGTGGCCAAGGGGAAGGGCGACAAATGCAACCAAGCCACCTGTGGGGTACGGCTCAAGCATATTACCCCGTTCGAGAGTTTGCCCCAAAGTTCCCGTCACAGCAGCCGGCACACGATTATGGGCGAAAGTGAAGATCGAACTTCTCTCCTGAACCTTGCATTCATGCGGAGGGTCGAAAGAAACGATCGATGCACATGAAATCGAATTAGCTCTCACCAGGCTAGCGTAACCGCCGAGAACCGTTATTAAAAGGAGACGTGAGCGCCGGGAAGTCGCTGCAATAAGCGTCCTCTTTCACGCCTAATTGGAAGTCACCGTTTTCTGAAGCCATGTTCGGCGCTTCAATCGGCGACAATTCTTTGTCAGAACGAATGCAACATATATCTCAGCGCGACCGAACAACGAAAGACGCTTTGGGTCCCATGCTTCGGCGTACTCCGCAAAGCACTGATCGCCTGTCAGATCCGCCAAGGAAGTCAGAAGCGTACGATTCAAGCAATGATACATGGGGTGGCATAAATAGCTGCGGTTCGCATAGAAGCTCCATTTCCTCCGGTAATCCCATCGAGGAAGAAAATGCTTCAGCCCTTCCACCCCTTGCGTAAACAACTTGTAAACCTTTCCATCGCCGGTCTCCACGTAAAGGTCATACAGACCGAGGAGAGAGGTCATAAACCCATCCATGATTCCGGGTGCGGGAAGCCCGGCAACCTCGGCGTACACGACGTGCCCTTCCGCTTCAATTCGCACGCCTCCGCTCGCGCAATCGAGCTCAAACACTCGCGCCGAACCGTTTAGCAATTCAAGAAGACGGGGCCGACGGGTGATTCGCCAACCGCGGACCAAGGCACTAATGACTAGCCCTTGCACATTGCAGGAAACCCAAGGTGCTTTCAATAGAATAGTCCCCTCCTGGAGGTCGAAATTGTGAGGCCATACGGCGGCACCGTCCTCGCGAATGACCGCGTGTTGCTCAAGCCAATTCACTTGATTCAGGAAGATGTCGAGATGCTCTTGATTGCCATTTCTCAGGTAATGGCCAAGATTCCCCAGCCCCCACATCGCAATGAAAGCAGGTCTATAAACTATCCCGGTCGTTCGCCCCCATACCATAGCGATGCCATTAGAATCAAGCCGCATCACGCTTCGGTTAGGTGGCCTTTTCCGGTACTTGAACCAATAATAATGAAGTGATTCCTTGGGACCGGCCTCCGGCACCGTCATCAGCGGGTAAGCGAAACGAAATTCGGCGATTTCTTCATAGAGGGTGCGGAGGGCGTATCTCAGACTCCCATGCATTAAGGTATTCACAGGCACTCGACTCTGCAACTCGGAATTATCAACACGATACCCCCCGTTTACAAGAGACATAAATGCCAGGCGGTGCGGAAGCAGTCTCCCGCGCGGGCTCCCCGCTCGATATTCCCAGCCTATGCTGTGTTGGATACCCGCCGGACCTAGCGCTGTAGCAATTTGCCTCAATGCGAAGAGAGAGTTGGAGTGTTAGTTGGCAGGAAAGTGCCGGTCCTTATCTCACTCCTCGGACCGTCTTACTCAAACCGGCATTCCACACATTGGTCAACTTTAAGACAATCGTTATTCACCCTTTGCATAATCCCCATTGCACCTTTTCATTGCGGCAAGAGACTCATCACAGGGATAGAATTTCATAAACATGCTTCCCAGTACCCTGCAAGACTTAACCCGGAATGATTGGACTCTGATTGAATCGAAGGCCAAGAGGATTGATTTTAGCCTAGGTGAGGAAATCATCAAGGAAGGGGCTCGCATCGACCACCTGTATGTTTTGCGGCACGGAACAGCTTCGGTAGAGCTAGACGGAACGACCTCTCGTGCGGTGATTGCAACGCTTAGACCGGGCGATGTCTGCGGCGAAATGGCCTTTCTTGGTGGCAGTACGGCGACTGCGGCGGTGGTTGCTAAAGATGAAGTTCAAGTTGACGCGATCTGGGCAGGCGACTTACGTCAAATCATCGATACATTCCCCGGCTTTGGTGCGAGGTTCTACCGCTCACTCGCAGCTCTTCTCGCTCAACGGCTGCGTCAGACATCGAAGGAACTGCTGAGAGAGATGACCAACAAGCGGTAGGAGGTCGAAGTGTTCAGGATAGGAGGCGAAGCATGCCCGTACTGCCATCGATCATCCGAGATTTACATCTCAAACCCTAAGCGCATTTGGGAGGCGTTGGCAATCTTGCTCCTGCTTCGCCCCGTCAGATGCCACGATTGCAAGCGCCGCTTCCTTCGCCCCTTGTTCATCGAAACCCCGATTGCGCCCAGCAGGTCAGTGCCGGGTAGAAAATCAGCACGGCCCGCAGACTCAGCCACAAAAGACCGGAAGAGGTCAGCCTAGGGTTGCGACCTCTTCGATGGTATCGCCTCCAAAGGCAAGGTTAACGGCCTGGAAGTATCCCTTTGAGATAGGGTCAGCCGGTCTCATGCGGTAGATGCCTACTCCCACTGCAGCAAGTCTACCCAAGCCTGCACCGCCTGATGAACATTGAGCTCTCCATGGCCCATACCACTAGCCGAGAGCGGCACTGCATTGGCGATGGCAGCGGCAGCGGTTGCCTGATTTACCGAGGGCGAGACCTGCACCAGCAACGCAACTGTGCCCGAAACGAACGGAGCACTGAAAGATGTTCCCCACCCCGCCGAGTACGTTCCGTAAGGATACGTGCTCACAATACCTTCTCCCGGCGCAGCTACCCAAACGTCGGAACCGTAGTCGGAAAAGCTGGAACGCGAATTGGTGTCCGATGTTGAAGCCACACCCATCACGCCGCTGATGCCCGCCGGATATACGATTTCGTTTGCGCCGTTGTTTCCCGCCGAGGCCACGCAGATTATGCCGTGCTTAGTGGCGTAGCTGACGGCCTTTGTCATTTCCTGCGAGGAAGAGGTGAAGCTGAAGCTCATACTGATCACCTTGCTGCCATTCTTCGCGGCATAGTAAGTCGCGCGGATGACGTTCGAAAGATACCCGGTTCCATCCGAGGAAAAGGCGACTAGCGGCATGATCTTGGCCGTCGGTGCGACCAGATGCACAATTCCGGCTGTCATGGTGCCGTGCCCGAAATCGGCGTTTCCGAGACCATCGAGCAGAGCGGCGGAGGACTGATTGAGTACGGCGATGGTGGTCCCATTTAGATATGCGGGGCCTGTTCCATCCAAAAGCGCAGCCGACGACTGATTTAAGGTACCGGTTTCATTTCCACCTGCAGTGTTGTTGACAAAATTGTAACCCGGCACGAGAACAGGGACCAACGCAGGGTGCCCAGTATCGACCCCAGTATCGATCATGGCGACAATGCCGGCGCCGGTGACGTTGAAGCTATCCTGCGCCGGTTGCACGCTCACTATCTGGGCGGCAGGCTGATTCGCGTACCCATCCCACACGGAAGCGCCGTAATACGGCAGTGGGGTTTCGTCCAGGAGGGATTCGGGAACCGGACCAGCCGTTCCTTCGATCAAGCTGACTGGCTGATCGATTTCCGCATCCACAACCCCGAACTGGTTGAGAAGAGACGTCAGGAACAACAGTGGGTCTACCGTATTGTTGACCCTGATCAGAAAAACCTCGCCGGAGGGATCTCCTAGGCTTGATGCCACATGGCACTGCAAGAGGAGGCACGTGGCTTTGACGCCGGTCACTCCTAGACTATGACGAACAACAATCCCGGTTTGCGCCCGGGCGGGCGTGATTGCAACCGCAAGTACAACGAGCGATAGAACCCATCGGTGGAACTTCATGTTTTTGAACTCCTGGTGGAGGGCGTAGCGATTCATTGTTGCTAATTTCAACACCGCGATAGTTTCCTCTCAAGATTACGACTTCCTAATCCAACTGGTTACTTGCGTCATGACGCCAACACCTACATCACTCTATGGCCCGACTGGGTCCCTGCTTCGGGGACGGCAACCACAATGGTTCTGCTTTTGCCCATTCCAAAGACCAGCTGCATTTCCATGCCGGTTTCAAGGCCGAAATCAAACTCGCCGGCCTGGTTTGTCTGTTTGCGAAATAGAGTGTCTCCTTTCGACAAAAGACTGACGGGAACGCCGCCCATTCCCCGGCCTGGATTCACTGAGTCCAGCAGTTGCCCAATCAGCACTATGGATTCTGAACCCGGCGTAGGTTCCATCCGCACGTCGATGCAGACACTACCTGATTTGTAAAGAAGCTGCCTCGCCGTAGCTTTACCGCTCCGCATTCCAGCCACTAGCGGTTGGCGCTCGCTATCGAACTGAAGCGCTGCCAAATCCAGTTTGCCTGAGGGGAACGGAACGACGTTGCGCAAACTGAAGCCAGCCTTGACAGCGCGCAGAGAGGCGTCTGGCGGCTCCATGCGACTCGACTGCCGGATATCTTGCATCACAAACCTCCAGGTATTCATGATTTTCAAACATTCCGGGCAGCCTTCGTCGAGGTGTCGCTGCATCTCCAACGCCGTCGACGAATTCGCCCTCTCCCGAACGAAGTCAACCCAACTCTGTGCGGAAAAGTGTTCCATAACTTTCTCACCTGAACATGGGAGTAACTGCTTCTGGGAATAAGGGTCAGGAAGTGCCCTTGGAAATAGATCTTGGATGAAATAAATATGACTATCTTTGGTAACCGAGAGCCTAGGTTACGATCAGGCTGAACGCAGCCCAGTAATAAGGGTGGGGATAACGCTCCCGAAGATGACACGTGGCCTTTTGGAGGGCCAGAGTTTTGTTAGCACCTTGTGTAAGGTGCCGGTAAAACAAGGTCATAAACTCCAAAGTGCTTCGGTCATGCACATCCCAAAGAGTCAGTAACGCCGCTCTCGCCCCGGCATAGATCAGACCGCGAATAAGCCCAAGCAATTCGTCACCTCCCGCGATTGCGTTCGCTCCGGTAGCACACCCGCTAAGCGTGACCAATTCAGCGGGAAGCTTCATTTGATAGAGGTCCATCAGGCTGAGTACCGAATCGGCCAAACGAATTCCCGAGAACATCGGGCTGTCCTGGCGAAAATATCCATGAGTGGCAATATGTATGAACCGGCAATTGGGTCCTTTCTTTCGCAACACATCGAGAGTGGCGCTTTTCCCGAGAAAGAGATTTGCCTTGGGAACAATCTTGGCAACCTCTTTCGCTTCGTCCCCAATCTGTGGCGCGGCTGCGTCCGGAATTCCCATTACCAGCGCAGGTCCTTGACGGTTAAACGTGCGCGAATGGCCAAAAGCCTGAACCGTAGCGCTCGGTGCATAGGAAACACTAAATTTGTCGATGAGATAATCGCTGCCATCGTACAACGCCTGAAAGGGCAGACGGTGAAGGAACCCATGAGGAACAATGACAAGATGCTTGCCTTGAAGGTGCTTTTCCACTGGAGCGAGCAACTTATCATGCAGGTCTCTTAAGTGCACTTGCGTCGTTCTCAGAAGAGAATCGCTAAATGTGTCTACGTACTCCGATCCCAGGCGGAACTTGCCAAGCTGAAATTGCAGTTTTTCCCACAGCGGAGCCACGAATTGTATTTCGGTTACCGGCACAATTTTAAAGTTCTCTTGAGTGAGGATGACGGCGAGCAAGCGATCCTGTATCTGAAAGTACTCTAGAAGGGTGGAATCCGCGGGCAAGCTCTTGCGGACTTCCGGGATGGTCGCCGGTCTGGACGCAGCAAGTCCAGCGGAGACCGCTTCGGAAACAGGCATCTCGCGCACCAGGCGAAGCAGTTCGTTTTCGCGCCTGCGGATTGCGGTCTGAAGGTCAGCCATTGTTTCGTGAGACGCATCCTGACCTCGAAGCTCTTCCTGTCCGAGCCGGCTGGAATACCAGTTGATCTCCGCACGAAGATCCCTTACTCTGGGCTGAATTCCGTCGTCGGCATGGGCGCTCCGATCGGCTTCCGGCATTGACATCACATCTTGCAAGATCCGTGATTTCGACTCTTCGACGTATTCAAAGGCCTCCTCAAGATTAGAACCATCCGGCTCCGTGTCGAGACACAACTGGATCAAGCTTTCGTAGATTTCAAGTTTGTCCTCCATGAACGAGATCTTCATTTCTTCGTTGCGCAGAGCAGTTCGCGTCTTCTCCAGTAGGCGGCGCGCTTTTTGATAACAACCATAGGCACTCCCATTTGATCCTGCCGCCAAGCAGGCCTGACCCATCAATTGTTGCGCCCGGCACGACAGCAGCGGTAGCTCGACTCTGTCTAGAACCGCAAGCGCTCTCAAACACTGCCGTTGTGCCAAATGTGGCTTTCCTGATAACAAGTAGGACCGGGCCAGCAAAAGTTGGCTCTGGACAATCGTGCTGGGAAGTTTTGCTTTTTGAAAAAACCGCCGGGCGCCGATACACAGCCGCTGTGCTTCGCCCTGACGGTCTTGTTCCATCAAGATTGCAGCCTGGTATAAGTCGATCAGAAATGGCCAGGCGGAGTTTTTCTCCTTTATGAATCTCCGTCGAGCGTTAGCTAACAAGCCTATTGCCAGTTTAGGCTGGTTCTGGCGGGCAGTTGCAAGGGCCAGATTGACCAATGATTTGCCCGCTTCGTAGCCCATCCCAAGTTTTTGAAAAACAGCCGACGCTTCCTGTGCCATTTCCGCGGCCGGAACAATGAGATTCAACTCCAAATATATTTCTGACAGGTCGAGATTGCACAGCGCCACGTGGTATCGATCACTACTTTTTCGGCAAGCCTCGCGCGTCGAGAGCAGGATCCGGATAGCCCGGTAGTGTTCTCCCCGCAGGTAATAAAGCGCCGCAATGTTGTAATCGGCCTGCCCCACCAGTAACCGCAGGGCATACTTCTCGGCGATCTCGCGGGCTTCCTGATAGGCAGCGAGGGCGCCGTGGAAGTCATTCAAGCTAACCAGGCACATCGCGATGTTGTGCAAGACAACACTGATTCCTTCTGGGTCCTTTTCCGCATCGGCCGAGAAGTAGCGGTGGGCACGTCGATAGCATTTCAGGGCTTGCGCAAAGCGGTCCTGGCGATGAAAAATGTTTCCAATATTGACATCAAGTCGCGCCACGCGGCCTCGATCTCCCAGGGTCGCGAGCATTCGGCGTGCCTGTTTCGCATTCGACAGCGCTCGCAGATACTTCCCCGTCAGAATCAGCGGCTGTGTCGAGGCGCTCAGGGTACGCGCAAGTTCGGTACGATTGCGAAGCGCGGCAAAGATCTTACGCGCCTTCTCGTGATGCATAATTGCGGACTTGTTTTGTCCCGAAACATAAAGCGCATTCCCCATGGCTCTCAGACTACGAGCAACGGAAAACCTATCCCGCAATTTAGCCGCAATCGCCATCGCGAGCTGTGCGAGCGCTACAGCGGAAGCGGCGTTAACTTTGGATTGATCCCTTACCAAATCAGAGACCCAACAGACCGTTTCGCGGTTGAGGAACTCTTTGTGCTCAGCAAGGAATGTGGCTTGAGCGGATTTGCGAACCAGTTTAGGAAGTTGGCTAAGCAGCTCATTCAGAGATGAATTGCTGCGGACGGGAGTACCAGTTGTCGGCAAGTTGGCTAGTAACCCAATGTTTCGAGTCGCTCCCTTAATTTCTCCAGGCAGTTTCGCCGGGTAAAACCGATCGAGCCTTGGGCGAGTCTCAGCTCTCTTGCCACTTCTTCATACGGACGCGGGGGCGTCTCAAAAAACAACATCTGAACCAATTGCCGACACCGTGGAGACAGCTCCGACATAGCATCGCGTAACAATTGTTCGCGCTGAACCCGGGCAACTAAGTTCTCGGGTACGTCGATCAATGCCGCCGATGGATCGAAATCGTCAATGCGCTGAACGTTGTGTCGCTGCAGCGTTTGCCTTCGATGAAAGCATCGGTTGCGGGCAACTTGAATCAGCCATGCCGGCAGTGCCTTAGGTTCGCGCAGACGAGGCAACTCCGCCAGCAAATCCATGCAAACGGCTTGAAAAATGTCAGCGGCGTCCTCGGGTGACAAACCGTAGTGAATGGGAATGGAAAAAATCAGGTTTTTGTATCGATCGATCAGATCGGTCCAGGCAGGTTCCGATCCTTTCCGGCACTCTTCAATAAGGTGGGAATCCGAATGTCGTCGCTCGATTTTCTTCTTTCCTCGCTTCGGCGCGGTCGTCACGGTTGCCCACTCGCCGCTGTTCCAGACAAATACAACTCTTGCGAGTTCCAAAGTGTATGGGGGTCGAGTTCCGCAGGCTTGAAATTGCCTAACTGGTCTTTGGCGGCGACTAAAACATCCGGACTGACCAAACTAATGACGGGAAGGTTCTCGGCGATGATTTCCTGCACGCGGTCATATAGCCGCTTTCTGGCCTGCGGTTCCAGAGTCGATAATTGCTTCACCATCAATTGATCAATCTCTGCTTCCCAGTTAGTTGCCGGATGATTTTCTCCGAGGTCCCAAACGTGATCATTGCCTGAGGACAGCCAAACATTCATCTGTGAATTGGGATCGACATCCCCTCCTCCCAGCCCGAGGAGGGCCGCATCGTAGTCATGGCTCTGGAAAATTCGGTCCACAACCGATCGGAACTCCAAGGGCACGACCTCAACCGAGATGCCCACTTCTCTGAGATCTTGCTGGATCATGGTCGCCATCTGTGTGCGCTGGCTGTTTGAGGCGCTGGTGAGAATCGAGAACCTAACTGGCGATCCTGAGGAATCGATCAGGTCGCCACTCTGTGACCAGGAAAATCCCGCTGCTTCCAGAAGCTTTCGGGCCTGATCGATCGAGCGAACGGGGTGAGGAACCGCAGTGTCGATCCAGAAGCTACTGGCAGACGTGACCGGTGTCCAGAGGGGCGTTGCGCGGCCGCGGTAAACCAGTCGAACCATCCCATCTCGGTCCAACGCCATCGAAATTGCTTGCCGGAACTTTACTTGCCGAAACCACCCTTGCTTCCGTGAGATCTCAGAACGAGCGGGGAGGACACTATTCAAGTTGAAGAATAGGAAGTTGTATTCAAGGCTCGGGCCGGCGTCGTATACGTGAAAGGCGTGCTTGGTCTGGTCCTTCTCCAGCGCCGAGTAATCTTCCGCGCTCAATCGATTGAGAACATCCGTATCCCCGGCCTGAAAGCGAATTACTTCTGCGTCGGCGTTCGGCACGAAAAGAAAAGTGATTTGATCGAGGTACGGGAGTCGATGTTTCGCGCGATCCGCTTTCCAGTAATACGGATTCCGTTCCAGGGTAAGATGCTGCCCGGCAACGTATTCCTTTAGCCGAAACGGGCCGAGGCCGGCGACCTTCTCTGGAGACGTTCCTAGGCCCCATGCCTGTGCCAGCTTCCCGTCTTTGTAAGCCTGATCGAGAAGATGTTTGGGAAGGATAGCGATACTGTCGAAAAGTCGTTCGGCGGCCGCGTAGGGCTGGGCTAATTGGAAAACTAGAGCGTCGGAGTCAACCTGATGCACCGTGATAGGCTTACCGCCGACAATCAAGAGGTCCCGTTGCGGAGAATTCACCTTTTCATCGAGGTATACCTGAAAGCTAAAGAGCACATCCTCCACATCCAGAGCATGCCCATCGGAAAACCGCAAACCGTGACGCAACTTGAGAGTATATTGCAACCCGTCACGTGATACCGTCCAGGATTTGGCAATCGCTAATTCGGTATTTTGCGAGAGGCGATTGATATGGATCAAATCGCCCGTCATTTGCGCGATCACTTCGCGCGAAGAAATGTCAATGGAAGTAATAGGATTGAGCGTCTTAGGTTCTGAACGGAGAGAAGTTACCAACCGTCCCCCCGGATGCCCGACGGGATTGTCAGAGATCACTAGTTCTTCATTCGAGGAGTGCGATTGAGCAGATCCAACAGAGGACAACAGGCAGGCTGATGCGCTCAACAACACTGAGGCGGTGAACCGCGGATAAGTGCACAGCCACATATGAATGTACCTTCTGTCACGCTGCTCTTGCCTTCCGCCCAGGCTGCAGCTCATTCGCCAGAAGAACGAATCCACAAAATACCGGGATCAACAGTAGTCCCGGAATCAACATCCACCAATACGTAGCTAATACTGAATACTTCTGAAGCGTTGACAACATATTACCCCAGGTCGGCGTTGGTTCAGCCACCCCCAGACCCAAGAAAGATAACGTCACTTCTGCCAGGACGTACTGAGGTATTAGTAGAACCGCCTGCGTCAGCAAAATGCTATAGGTCTCGGGCAGTATGTGACGGCGCATGATGTAGGTGTCAGATCCACCAAAGAGTCGCGCTGCCAGCACATAGTGACGCTCGCGGCTGCTGAGGACAACGCCACGAATCAAGCGTGCCGGCCGTGCCCAACCCACCAAGCTCATCACTGCTATCAACAGCCAAAAGGCGCCTGTGGCGCTCAGGCTGAGCGGAAGGAAGGCGCGAGCAGCAAACAGGAAGTAAAGCCACGGTAGAGCAAGAAACAGTTCCGCGCCACGCATAATACTCGCGTCAAGCCACCCCCCGAAATATCCTGCGAGTGTGCCTAGCAGTGCGCCAACTGCGAGTGACAGCAAAGTTGCCGTAAGTCCGGCAAGCAAGGAAATCTGCCCACCGCATAAGAAGCGAGAAAATAGATCCCGTCCATAGGAATCCGTACCCATCAGGAAAATCTTAGTTTGAGGAGCCACTCCAAACAAATGTAAGTTGGACTTCACAACGCCGAAGACTTCATAGGGTGTTCCTCGCACGAGGTATTGGATCGGGAAACAGTTTAGGTGGTTTTCCCGGTACTCGCCAAACGCACCTGGACGGTCCTCCAGCGCGCACACTGAAGGGTGAAGATGGATCCTGCCCGAGGCATCGGCAAAATGAATAACGCTAGGCGGGGCAAACGCCAACTTCCGGTTTTGTTGAGCAACATCGTACGGGGCCAGGAATCCCGCAAAGACAACGGTCAGGCAAAGGAAAGCCAGAGCGGTAACGAGCAGCGCAGCTATCCTGCTCATCTTCATCCGATGTCCTTTGTTCGGATTCGAGGATCCGTGGCAAACAACAAAACGTCGGCAACAAACATCCCGCCGGCCAGAAACAATGCGGAGAACATTACGGTCCCTATGACCATATAGACATCGCGCGCCAGTATGGCCTCGAGCAAAAGAGGCCCGAGACCGGGCCAATTCATGACAACTTCGATCAATAACGATGTGCTCAGAAGCGAGCCCAACGAATACCCGAACAGCGAGACAAGCGGCGCCGAGGCGGCGGGAAGAGCATGCCGAAAGAGAAGTCTTGAATAAGGGATCCCATGGGACCGCGCGGCCCGAATATAGGGAGTTTGCAGCGCATCGGTCATTGCCGCGCGAATGTGGCGAAGCAACACGGGCAGACCTCCCAGTACAAGCACCGCAACTGGCGCGATCAAGTGAAAGGCCAAGTCTCTACATTGCGCCACGGAACCTGCGTGTGCCGATTTCAGGGAGAACATTCCGCCTGCCGGAAACCAATGGGTCCGCAAAGCGATCCATAACAATCCCAAAGCCAACAACAGGTCCGGTGTGACCAGCAGGAACGATGTCAGAAAGCTGCAGCCATGGTCGATCCAGCGGTGACGTTCTCCGGCGCTGAACACTCCAATTGGAAGAGCAATCATCCAGCAAAGCAACATTGACAATCCCGTCAGCAGCAACGTGTTGCGTGCGCGCGACCAAATCAACGGTGCGACCGGAGCGTTATACGCGAAAGAAGTCCCCCAGTCCCCGCTCGCGGCGGATTTCAGCCAGGAGAAATAGCGGACAGGAAGCGGTTTGTCCAGTCCGTATTCCCTGTGTAGTCGAGCGACCGCTTCGGGTGAGATTTGCGGATTCAACCGCATCTCATCGAAGAAATCTCCAGGGGCAAGTTGCAAGAAGACAAAAGACAGCATGGAGATTCCCAGCAACAGGAAAATGCTATGAAGGCAACGCCGTGCGAGAAATCTCATGTTCGTTTCTAAGCTCCCGCGCTTGTGCCCAAGGCTGATGGTCCCTGCTGACAGGGCGTTGATACCGTCGCGCTATCACCCTGCGCGCGAGCTGAGAAATCGCTGGAGCTGGTCTCATCCACAATGCGACCCTTATCCATGACGGCGACTCTGTCCGCGAACTGGCTTACTAACCCGAGATTGTGGGAGATGCAGAGGTAGCTCAAGCCGTGAGACTGTTGCAACTCCATTAGGAGGTTCGCGATTTGGTTCTGAATGGAACGATCGAGTCCGACAAAAATCTCATCCATAATTAGCACTTTGGGCTGGAGAACCAGTGCGCGGGCGATGGCGAGCCGTTGTTTTTGTCCCCCGCTAAACTCCGAGGGCTGGCGGTGTGACCATTTTGGCGAGATCCCGACTCGTTCCATCATTGCCGCCGCCAAATCCCAACGCTGTTTCCTAGAGTACTTTCCGCAAAGGACCAGCGGTTCCTCCACGATTTGCATGGCAGACATACGCGGATTCAGCGCGCTGCCGGAATCCTGAAACACAAGCTGGACCTCTTTTCGCGCAGCAATCGCCGATGGCCTGTTGAGCGTCTGAAGGCTCTGGCCGTTTAAAACGATTTCGCCGCGGTCCGGTTGCTCCAGACCGACAAGGCACATTGCGAGGGCCGTCTTACCGCACCCTGATTTTCCGACTAGAGCAAGCGTCGTTCTTTGCTGAAGGGCCAGGTTGACATTTTCGAGCGCACAATGGCGAAGCCGATTGTGCCACCATCGGCCTCGAACAAAGGTCTTGCAGAGGCCACGCGCTTCCAGCGCAAATGTCGGTGCAGAATCCATGGCGGTTCTTAACTTGTAGTTTCGTATTGAAAACAGCGAACGGCGTGAGCCTGAGAAACTTCATGCAGGTCTGGATGCCGCGACTCACAAACCTCCATCCGATGGCCACAACGGCTCGAGAAAGCGCACCCTGGCAATACTTCGGAAGGATCGGGAGCATGACCCGGAATACAAGGCAACCTACGTGAGATGAAGGAACAATCCGTTACAGTATTTGTTCGCTTGCTGCACTCCAAAAGCGCGGTTGTGTATGGATGCTTTGGCCGTTCAAAGATTTCCCGTCGTGGTCCACTTTCGACGATTTCTCCGCCGTACATCACGAGGACCCGGTCGGCCGCCATTAAAGCATCAGGATCGTGGCTGATCAGAAGAAACGCCGTGCCGTATACCTGTCGCAGATGACGGAAGACCGCCAGAATCTCGGCAGTTGTCTCTGAATCAAGCCACGCGGTGGGCTCGTCCGCGATTATCAGACGAGGTTTGCAAATTAGGGCTTGCGCAACCGCGACACGGCGACGTTGTCCTCCACTCAATTGGTGAGGAAATGAGTGATAAATTCGATCGCAATCTTCCAAACCCAAAGACATGAATAGAGCACAGATGTCTTCCCGCATCTGCACTGCCTTCCCGGACTGGTGGGCGCGGAGCATCTCCATCACCTGATTCCCAACGCGCATGACTGGGTTCAGCACGTCAGCGTCCTGGTAAATAATGGAGATTTCTGACCCGCGAATCTCGCGTAGCCTAGCCTCATTCAACCCCAATAAACTGCGGCCGTTGAAAACGATCGAACCCGCTGTAATGCGAGCGTCCGGGGGAAGCGACTGAATCAACGATAGTGCGGTCGTGGTTTTGCCGCAGCCAGATTCTCCCAACAAAGCGACGATCTCGGCGTTAGCGATCGTAAAGCCGACGTGCTTCAATACCTGGGATTCGGGCTCGTGGTTCGAGCAGAAATTGACGGTCAACTCACAAACAGCTAACAGGTTATCGCCGGCAGGGTTCGACAGTGCGGCCCTATCTTGATTGGCGTCCCATACTTTCATCGGTTTGCGGAGCTTGGCAATCAGATGCAGGCTGTCGGGGACTTACACGTTACTGCGAACATCCTTAACGTTTTCTTATCGCAATGCGAACATACCCTCAAGAGTACAACGGTAATGACTTGACCGGCCTCTCCGTTTCACCTGTTCAAAATCCGTAAATCAATCACTTTTGTCGTACGTACTTTGCCCCGGACACCACCTAAACTGTTGACTCTGCTCATCCTGGCTGAGTATCGAAAGGTGGAGCGAGGATTGCTGGATTGGACAGCATGGCAAACCTGACTCTTGCTCCAGAAGACGACGACTTCAAACTCTCTCCTGCACAGAAAGATGGATCCAATGCAACAACCCGGTTAAAGCGATTCCGCCTCGATGTCAATGCCGAGAACATGGAATTCGGGAGCGTTTCTCCCTGGCCGGGTATCGAGCAAACGCCCGGCATCAGCGGCAGTGGAGTCACGCTCCCAGCGGGGAACCGGAAGGGAAAGGAGCGACAATGAACACTTCGGAACTAAGCGTCGTTCCCCTGCAACAGGCGAGCCTTTGCGTGGATTGCGAGATGATCACCCCTTCACAAACAAATTGTCTCGCATGCGGCTCCGTGGCCTTGATGAGCCTGGCCAGAACGCTGAATGGAGGGACATGTAGCAAGCGACCGCGGCGTAATGTCGTGGTTATCAATGACAATTATTTACGGCCCTCGCGCCCACCAGCTTTCAAGAAAGACGTGCCGGTCGCAACACTCAATTGGAAAGTGGGCGCGTATACTTTCGGAGAGTATTGATTTCAGCGCTGATTGGTCCAGGCATGCTCGCTATCCGAACCGGAATTCACTTCTGCAGTTTGTGAACCGGAGCCGAGAAACGGAATGAAGCGAAAATGGCGCTCAAACTCCTGATCGTAGAAGACGACGTGGCTAGTCTAGAGCTGATGGAAGAGGTCTTCGTCTCTCTAAAGGCTGAAGTGCGAGCGGTTAGCGAAAGCAGTAAGGCCGCTGACCTGGTAAATCGCGAACGATTCGATGGAATCTTTTTGGATTTGGAAATGCCTTACATGAACGGCTTCGACCTGGCACGCTGGATCCGCAGCTCGTCCCGAAACCGATCCACCCCAATCGTTACCGTGACGGGGCGAGAAGACCGTCAAACTATGCAGCAGGTGTTTGCCAGCGGAGCAACGTTCTATCTCCAAAAACCAGTGGACCGCCAGAAACTCACCAAGTTGTACCGCACCGTGCGCGGATCGCTGCATGAGTCTCGACGAAAGTTCGTTCGGATTCCCATGCATTCGGATGTAATCTGTACGGTTGATTCACAACAACTCAGGGGAGTCTGTTGGAACCTGAGTCAGGGCGGAATTCAGATTGAGGTCGACGGCCTAAGGGTTGGCCAGAACGTGCACCTGTCGTTTCGCCTGCCTTCCACCAACGCGCTTATCGATGCGACCGGAGATGTGATTTGGGTCGTAGAGAAACGCCAGGGAATTCGCTTTGGGCATAGCAAGGGGGAACAAGCAATTCGTGATTTCATTGCTGAACACGAGTCGACCGAAGGAACCGCGATCAAATAAGGGCATGCTGCTTCCTTGTTGTCCTGGCTCGGTTCCCGAAGCTGCCTTCGGTTTGCCGATTAAGACGAACGATTTGTTTCTTGTAATGCACTAGGATCCTGCGCTCTAGCATCAATCGGCTTAGAGACATACCCGCTAAGGCCGCGTTTGAGACCCCTCGCGCGATCTCCTGGCATCGCGTAAGCGGTCGATGCTTTCCCTTTCCTTCTTACCGTCCGTCAAACGTGCTCAATTCGCATCGATAACCTGACGTTTGTGCGCTTTTCGATCGCCGCGGATTCGCTACAGGTGTCATCTGCGGACCGAGACTCTGGTCGAGGGCCTGAGGCAAGTTCACGCTTAAGGTAGTTACGAAGGTGATCTGTCTTGTTCTTACCATAGAGAATTAAAGTTTCATAAGCCTTGGTGTCACTCCGTCCCGGCGTTTTAACTCTTGCGGAGCCGGTTATCACGTCTGAAAAGTCGAGTTCCTATGTCGAAGAAGAGAATTCTAGTCGGTGAAGACGACCGTTCCATCCGATTCGCGCTGAGCGAGTTTCTTCAGTCAAACGACTATCTGGTGACGGAAGCCACTACGTGCGAGGCGATTCGGCAGAACTTTCGAACTTCCACTCCGGATGCGGCCATCCTCGACTATTCCTTGCCGGATGGGACGGCATTGGATCTTCTTCCGTTTCTGAAGCAAACCTATGCCTCCGTGCCGCTAATTCTGCTTACTGGCAACGGAACCATAGAGTTAGCCGTACAGGCAATCAAAGAAGGAGCGGAGCAGTTCCTAACCAAGCCCGTACAGATGTCGGTAATAGGCGTTGTTCTGGAACGCGCGCTCAAGAATCAGCGAAATCATCAAAAGCAGCTTGCGGGCAAGGTAAAAGAAAGACGGGAGAGTGTTGATCCCTTCGTTGGGGTAAGTGCGGCGATTCGACAGGTGGCGGAAGAGGCGGAAAGAGTTTGTGGCAGCCATTGCTCCGTGCTGATTGCTGGAGAAACCGGGTCAGGCAAGGGTGTTCTGGCGCGCTGGCTCCACGATCATAGTCCTCGCGCGGAGGAACCCTTCGTCGACTTAAACTGTGCGGGGTTTGGGCGGGAGCTCCTCGAGAGTGAGCTCTTCGGTCACGAGGCGGGAGCATTCACCGGTGCCGTTGCGCGCAAACTGGGGCTGCTCGAAGTCGCTCAGAAAGGAACTGTCTTTCTGGACGAAATTGGAGATATGGATATCCAGATCCAGCCCAAGTTGCTGAAGATTTTAGAGGAGAAACAATTTCGTCGCTTAGGGGATGTGCAGGAACGTCAACTGGATATTCGACTCATTGCCGCCAGCCATGCCGATCTATCTCAATTGATTCGCGACAAGAAATTCCGCAGCGACCTTTATTTTCGAGTAAGCACGGTCGTCGTTCGCATGCCGGCTTTACGGGAAAGGGCCGACGACATCGCTTTGTTGGCGCAACACTTCTTTCAGCGAATGGCTGTAGACTTAGGGCGAATTCACCTGACTCTTTCAGATCGGACTCTGGAGACGCTGACAACCTACTCCTGGCCCGGGAATATTCGAGAACTGAAGAATGTGATGGAAAGAGCTGTGTTGCTGGCCACAGGAGACACGATTCAGCCACGGGATTTGCGCCTGGACTATGGATCCGGATGTCCTGACCCTGGAGAAGACGAATCCAGGCTTACATTCCGGGAAGTCCAAAAGCTGCATATCCAGAAAGCCCTGACCTCCGAACAATGGAATGTGGCGCGCGCAGCCACGCGACTCGGGATAACCAGAAGTTCTCTCTATAGCAAAATCAAAAGCTTCGGGATAGCTCATCCCAACGGCAACAACTAGGAGCTCAGCGGGAAGAACCGCTGGTCCTTGACTAAGCCGGAACTTCCTCAGTCGCTTTCGCTCCCGCAGTCTGCCCCAATGCAATCGGCACTGGCGGTCGCGCAATATGCCCCGCCGCAAATAGTTCTTCCAGCCTAAGCGCTGGACAAAGAAGATTACATTGTACGAATTCCACCCCCATTTCTTCGAGAAGCACGATGTCCTCCATCAGTTCGACACCTTCGGCTACGACAGCACTGTGTAGCGCATTGCCAAAGGCCACCACCGACTCCACGACGGCGCGCCGTTTTGGGTCATTCCGCAGACCGCGCACAAAGTAGGAATCCAGCTTGAAGTATTCGGGATAGCAATCAACCATCATGCGGTAGTTCGATTGTCCAAGACCTACATCGTCGAGCGCAATACGTATCCCGGCGTTGCGGAGCGCCGCGATCGTGTGCAGAAGTTCCGGAATGTCGCAATTGGGGGCATACTCAACAATCTCTACAGTAAACCGGTCAAGGGACAATGAATGTTTATGAACGCGCCGGCGGAATGCCTCAGCAAATCCGGGCTGCTGCCCCAGCGTTGCGGCGTGGACGTTAACATTGATCCGCAGCTCACGAGGAAGCTTGACCGCCTCTGCGCAGATCGCGGCAAGGCAGCTGTAATCGACCGACCGCTCTTCTTTCTTGCGGTGCACATAGTCAAACAACATCGGCGCCGACTCGAAATGCGTGCCGCGTGGCCCACGAATCAAGGCTTCCACGCTGTGGAGCTGATTGCCGCCTTCGGCGATACGATAAATGGGCTGAAAGCGAACCGAGAGCTGGTCCGGGTCTAGAATCGTCTCAAGCAGGGACTTCCTCATGAGGTCCTCCTGTAAGTACTGAAATGGTTCTCGCCAGGTCCGACAGCCGCATCGGTTTGCGGTGAAATATGTCGACGCCTTGATTTGTAGCTTCTGCTTTGAGCTCCGGCCAGCCGTACGCCGTCAGCACAACTACGCGAGTCGGCAACGTAGTATCACGGACGAACTTGACCAGATCCAGCCCACCAAAGCTCAGCTGGCTCAGGCGCAAATCCGTGATGAGAACTGAATATTGAAAATGAGCCAGCAGTGTTTGCGCCTCTTCGATTTCTCCGGCACAGTCCACGGTATATCCAAGGCCAGAAAGATATTCCTGATAGGCACTTACTAACTGCTCATCATCATCGACAATAAGTAGTCTTTCTTTCATGCTCTGAAGTAGGCATTTGCGCGGCCAAACGCGACCGCCCGGAAGTTATTGACAGCAATGAAGCGCTGGGGTTAGAGATGGCAACTTGTATGAACTCTCGACAAGTTTGCGGAATGTGAACATATACCAATGTGCTCACCGTCAAGCAGCAATGGCCGATTTTCATCGGACTTAGGGTTTGCCGGATTACATACGTAATTTGACGATTAGTTTGTCCAGCCGCTACCGTTATAGGAATGCTCCAAAGATCGTGTGAAATCAAAAGGCTACAAACATGACCGCCACGCCTGCTACCAAATTGGAACTAAGCGCTGAGCAGTCGCCGCAGACTTCTTTTGTGCTATCGGCACAAAAAGCGGAACTAATTGGCGAACTCGCCCAGGCCATGGCAAACCACTTCAATAACGTCATGATGGCGGTTACCGGTTATGCCGAACTGGAGTTGAAGAAAGCCAACACCGCAAATCAGCGCGCTCTCGAGCAGGTTCTTGCGAACGCGACGCATGCTACCTCCCTGATTCAGTTATTATTGGACTTCAGCCGTAAGCGCGCTTCGTCCCCGCAACTCATCGACCTAAACGCGGTGATACGTGAGATGAGCGACTTATTGGACGCACTGCTGTGCGAGCAAATGAAGCTTTCGCTGAAGCTTGATGCCGCACCCTCAACTGTTTATGCGGACAGAAGCGATGTTCAGCATGCCCTGCTTGCTGTGTTCGTGGCTGCGCGCAATACTCTAGGCTCCGGACCATTAATAGTTTCGACTTCATCGTCAACGATCAATCAAGAATTCATCGGAGCCGAGCGGGCGGAGCCTGGCGAGTACGTAGTTTTTAGCGTGGAAGGCAATTCTTCCGTCAACGGCCCGTCGACTAATCATCGCAAGGCTGACCAACCGGAAGCATCGCTTGAGCCTGTCCGGGCGGTGGTCCAAGAATTGGGTGGACTAGTGCGTTTTGTTAGCGAACCCGGCACGAGCAATTTCCGATTGTTTTTTCCAGCCTCAGGAACACAATCAATTGTCGAGCCAATTCCAACGGGTCCAAGGATTCCAGCGACGGCTCGAACTATTCTTGTAGTTGAGGATGATGACGCGGTTCGCCTGCCGGCCGCCGAGTTTCTCAAGATGGAAGGTTTCAAAGTACTTCAGGCGCGAACAGGCAGCGAAGCGCTCAGCGTGGTGGAGCAAAGCCGTTCAGCGGTGGATATTTTGATCGCAGATATCTGCATGCCGAAGATGAGCGGCCATGAAGTCGCAACCCAATTGCTAGAGCAACATCCCGACCTGAAGGTCATCTACATGTCGGGCGACCCAGGCAGATCGAGTTTCGTGGGAACGCGTGCTACTTCGCAGGATATGACTTTACGAAAACCATTTCGTCTTAACGTGCTGAGGGACAAGATTCACGATCTGCTGGGGGAGTGAGTGTTCACGAGCGTTTCTCCGGAAGATCGTTGCCGCCTTAGGCAGGATCGGGTTGTCAAGACATGGCGAAGGTTCGAGGCGCACGCAAGCGGGGCCGGGCGGAAAGCTCACCCACAAAAGAGGATGCTCGCTATCGCGCGCTGCTGGAGTCGGCTCTCGATTGCATCATCTGGACGGATGCGCATGGCAGAATCGTAGAGTTCAATCCGGCGGCCGAACGAACCTTTCGTATTTCCCGAGCTGCAGCTCTTGGCAGGGATTTGTCCGAAACCATCCTTCCTCCTGCTTTACGTCCTCACCTGCGAAGTGAACTCTTCGCTTCCGTGGCTTCCAGCGGCGTGGAACTGGTCGGAAGCCGGCTGGAGACGAAGGTGATCCGGGCCGGCACCGAGGAATTCGCCGCTGAACTTACCGTAACCAGCGCAGTTTTTGAAGCGAGCACGATCTTCATCGTGTACGTGCGTGATCTCACCGCCCGCCGTCTCGCCGAGGAAGCCCTGGTCCGGCTCGCGGCCATTGTTGAATCGTGCCAGGACGCGATTGTCGGGACCGACCTGAATTGCCGGATCACGAGTTGGAACAACGGTGCGGAATTGATGTATGGCTACACTGCAGCGGAAGTAATGGGCAACAACGTCGCAATCATCGCGCCTCCCGATCGCGTCGAGGAACCCCTCATCATCCAGGAGAAACTAAAGGCTGGGGTTCCGCTAAAGAGTTTTGAGACGATAAGAGTGGCCAAGGACGGCCATCGCCTCGATGTATCGATGCGTATTTCCCCTGTCTTTGATTCAGACGGAATCGTAGTGGGCATATCGGCAATTGGGCGTGACATCACCGCTTTCAAACAAACTCAAGACGCCCTCCGGAAAGCGAGTGAAACCAGTATTTATGCGTCCCCGGTCCCGATCATTGCCGTCGATACCGAGCGTCGCATCACGCTGTGGAATCCGGCGGCACAAGCAGTTTTTGGTTGGAGCGAAGAAGAGGTTTTAGGCAAGCTGAATCCCGTGAAGCTGGCAGGGGAGAGCCAACAAGCAATCGCGCTTCACAAGCGCGCCCTTGCGGGTGAGACTCTTACGGGTATCGAATTGCACGGCCGCAAACGAGATGAGACGCCTGTCACCCTAAGCCTTTCTGCAACCCCGGTCTGGGATGAGAGCCATAAAATAAGGGGCATTATCGGCTTCCTTACGGACATAACCGAGAGTAAGCGGTCAGAAGAAGCGCTTCGCAGCGCCGAGCAAAAGTACAGGAATATTTTCGAGAACGCGATCGAAGGCATCTATCAGGCAACTCCGCAGGGCCGCTATATTTCGGCGAACCCGGCTCTAGCGCGAATGTTCGGTTTCGCTTCCCCGAACGAACTGATGGAGTTGCGCACGGACTTGAGGAATCAGCAATACGTGCTCTCCGAGATGCACGAAGAGTTTGTCAGCCTGATGCGGCGAGAGAGCATTGTCCAGAACTTTGAATACCAGGCCCGGCGCAAAGATGGCAAAGTAATCTGGGTTACGGAGAACGCCCACGCGGTGCGCGATGAACAAGGACGACTTCTTCACTTCGAAGGAACTGTCGAAGACATCACGGAGCAGCGTGAACTCGAACAACAATTGCGGCAGATGCAGAAAATGGAGGCGGTTAGCCGATTGGCGGGAGGCGTTGCGCACGATTTCAACAATGTCCTCATGGCGATCAGCAGCTATGCCGAACTACTGCAGCTAAAACTCTCGGAGAACGACGTTGCGAGAAAGTACCTCGATGAAATCGGCAAAGCCATCGATCGCGCCGCTTCGTTGACCAAGGGATTGCTAACGTTCAGCCGCAAGCAGGTACTTTCTCCCAAAGTGTTCGACTTGAATACTCTGATTGCCGAGCAAATTAAATTGCTCAAACGCTTAGTCTCGGAGAACATCGACTTAAGTTTCTCTCCCGCTTCCGTGCAAACGTTTGTGAAAGCCGACGCGACCCAGGTGGAGCAAGTGGTGATGAACCTGGTCATCAATGCACGCGATGCCATGCCAGATGGTGGTCGAATTCTGATCGAAACCCAGGCCTGCGACCCAGGTTCCAATGGTGCCGGATCGCCGGTCGAAGCCGCGACACACGTGATGATTGCAGTAACCGATTCCGGCTGCGGTATGGACCAAGCCACGCAGTCTCAGATTTTCGAGCCATTTTTCACCACCAAACAAGCGGGAAAAGGAACCGGACTCGGCCTGGCTATCGTTCTCGACATCGTGAAACAGAGTGGTGGCAAGATTGATGTTCAGAGCGAAGTCGGACACGGCACGACATTCCGAATCTTCTTGCCGCGTGTTGCCGCAGAGGACCGCCGAGTGGCCGAGGAACGCGTCGAATCGTCTTCTCCCGCCACAGAAACAATCCTCCTGGTTGAGGACGAAGATACGGTACGTGAATCCATCGCGGAATACCTTCAGCAGAGCGGATACCGTGTATTGAAAGCCAATGGGGGACCTCAGGCATTGTCAATCGTTGAGAAATTCGAAGCCCCGATTGACCTCATGCTGACTGACGTAATCATGCCGCAGATGAGCGGACGCGAATTAGCGCAACGGATGGCATCCATTCATCCGAATATGAAGGTAGTCTTTGTGTCAGGATATTCGGATAACTTGCTTTCGAGCCGCCAAGTGTTGGATCCCGCGAATGTATTGCTGCAGAAGCCCATTCGGCTGGCTTCTTTGGGCAAACGCCTGCGCGAGATCCTGGAACCGCGTGGCGTTGCCAGCGCTACCAGCGCCGGCAAATAGCCCGTACCTGATACTCCACGGATACCAGGGCTTGCGCGACGGCTCTCGCCAATTCCATAACCAACATCCAAACTTCGCATCTGGTAGGTTATACCCGGAACGTACATGATGAGGGCATCGACGGCCGCGGTAACTCGTCCTCGGTGTATGGTGCGCAGAAAGGACGTTACTTATACTCTTTAGTTTACCGACTCTTGCTGGGAAAAGCCTGGATTCTTTGAATCAGCTTCACCAAGTCGGCGAGCGAGCTTGCGCGCATCTTCTCCATCGCGCGGCTGCGATGAGCCTTTACTGTATTTTCCGAAGTTCCAATCTGCGCCGCGATCTGTTTATTGAGCATGCCGGAGACGACCATGGCCACGACCTCGCGCTCGCGAGGGCTCAGCAATTCGAAACGCTCGCGCAGTGCTGCAAGTTCCGCTTCTTGTTGGCGTCTGTCTCGATCCTTTTCGAGCGCCAGATGAATTGCATCCAAAAGATCCTGGTCGCGAAATGGCTTAGTGAGAAACTCCACGGCACCCGCCTTCATGGCCCGTACCGTCATCGGAACATCGCCGTGCGCAGAGATGAAAATGATCGGAATCTGAACATTGGTTTTGGCCAACTGCTGCTGCAAGTTGAGTCCGCTGATTCCCGGCAACCTGATATCGAGGACGAGGCAACTGGGCACATTCGGATGCTCGCTTGCTAGGAATTCCTGACCGGACCCGAAGAGTTCGACCTGCAGACCCACGCATCCGATAAGGCGCTTCAGTCCTCTCCGCACTGAGGGGTCGTCATCGACAACAAAAACCATGGACTCGGGTTCGCTCATGAAACACCAGCGTCACCGGTGGGCAGAGTAAATTCAAACAGCGCCCCGATTGAACTGGGCGTGTTCCATAGCCGGCCGCCATGAGACTCTACTATGGAATGGCTGATCGAGAGCCCCATTCCGATGCCCTTCGCCTTCGTGGTGAAGAATGGTTCGAAGATGTGGCTTGCCAGCTCGGGCTCGATTCCTGGTCCAGAATCTTGAACCTGGACCAAAACACCCTCTGGGTTCCTGGCCGACCTGATCCGAATTTCCCGGCTGCCGTCTGTGGACGTGCCGATTGCGTCGATGGCGTTCATGACCAAGTTGATCAATACCTGTTGCAACAGCACCGGGTCGCCGGGCACGCGTGACAGATCGGCCGCAAGTTCAGTGCGCAAGAGGAGACGATTTCGCGTGAATTCGCTTCGCAGGAACACAGTTACGTCACGAATGATCTGGTTGATGTCTATTTCCGTCCGGTTAGGAGTCCCCTTCCTCAGTAAACCACGAATCCGAGAAATGACCGCGCTGGCGCGAGTGCCATCGTTCACAATTTCCGTGATCGCCGTCCGTAATTCTTCAGGATTCGAGGTCCCACCCTCGAGTCGGCGCAAACAGAATTGGCCGTTGGTGACGATTGCAGTAAGCGGTTGGTTTACCTCGTGAGCAATTGCGGCAGCCAGTTCTCCCATCACAATCACGCGGGTCACGCGGGCGAGATCCTCCTGTGCCTGCCGCAATTCATCTTCGGCGCGCTTGAGGTCCTCGATATCAGTACTGGTTCCGTACCATTTGGAGATGTTTCCCAGTTTGTCACGTACGGGCTCAGCGCGAAGCAGGAACCGGCGATACACGCCGTCCGCCCGTCTTAGCTTCGCCTCCCTTTCAAAAGGTTCGCCGGCCGCAAAAGCGGCCCGCCATTCTTCCTCTGCGCGCTCTTCGGGATGGAATTCCCTCATCCAGCCCCAGCCCAATCCTTCTTCAACAGAGAGGCCGGTGTACTCCAGGAAACGTTGATTCAAGAAATCAGCAGAACCGTCGGGCGATTTGCTCCAAACCAGCGCGGGAAGTGTATCGATTACAAGCCGGAGGCGTTCTTCACTTCGGAGCCGGTCCACAGATGACGTCGCGATGGCGGCTGCAAGCACGGTCAACGTCGCAATGACAATTCCATTGTTGCCCAGCGGGGAGATACTCACGGCGTGGAAAAGGTCTGGGGGCGAGGCGGGGGTGAAACTGGCTGCAGCCAGGCCAGTGTAGTGGATCGCGGAGACAGCGACTCCAATCACCGTGGCGCTGCCCAGCCTTCGCGGACCAATC
>Ga0210400_10000688_pt1 | contig 36238 bp, 30 predicted proteins | sample IncBWH26MmetaG_FD_155456 | JGI IMG/M metagenome (GOLD analysis project Ga0210400, IMG submission 155456) | Forest soil microbial communities from Barre Woods Harvard Forest LTER site, Petersham, Massachusetts, United States - Inc-BW-H-26-M | ecosystem: Environmental > Terrestrial > Soil >... | reverse complement strand
ATGCTCACGTGTCGGCTGCAAGTATTGGCCGAGCGTAAGAATATCAGTGCCCTGCGCGGCGAGATCCTGGAGGGTGGAGAGAACTTCGTCTTTTTCCTCGCCGAGTCCCAGCATGAGACCGGTCTTGGTGGGCACTTCGGGATGCGCTTCTTTCGATCGGCGCAGCAGCTCCAAGGACCGCTCATACAGCGCGCCTTTGCGCACCTGGCGATAGAGCCGCGGGACGGTTTCGGTGTTGTGGTTCAGAATGTCGGGACGCGAGTCGAGAACCACATTCAAGGCGTCCCAATCGCCGCGAAAATCCGGGATAAGCACTTCCACTTTGCAACCGGGCACGCGCCGGCGAATTTCCTCGATGGTGCGCGCGAAGATGTGCGCGCCACCGTCGGGCTGATCATCACGGTTCACGGAAGTTACGACTGCATAGCGCAGGCCCATGCGCTCCACCGCTTCCGCCACCCGGAGTGGCTCGTCTTCATCGGGCGGCCCCGCGGGCTTCCCAGAGGGCACGGCGCAAAAACCGCAGGCGCGCGTGCAGATGTCGCCGAGGATCATGAACGTCGCGGTTCCATGCTCCCAGCATTCGCCCATGTTGGGGCAGCGGGCGCTCTCGCAAACCGTGTGCAGGTCCAGGGTGCGCATGATGCGCTTCAAATCCTGATAACGCTCGCCTCCGAAAAACTTCACGCGCAGCCAGTCCGGACGCGGATGGGCGTCCGGCAGCACCGGTGGGATTGAAGGCGGATTCGAAATGATATGGAACGGGGAAGCCATTTCGTGTGCTCGAAACCCTTATTTTACGCGGTTCCCCGTCAGCACACAAACGTAGATTGGCGGTGGAAGGGCCTGGTCAATCGAATCCCATTGGCGGGTCTGAGTTTCATGAATGAAGAGTGGAGGGAAGAAGTGAGCAGGAAGACTCAGAACAGGCGGGGTTGGCGGCGGGGGAGTTCGCGGCCGAAATATTCGTAGGCGCGGGGCGTGGCGACCCGGCCACGAGGAGTGCGGTCGATCATGCCGATCTGCATGAGATAGGGCTCGTACATCTCTTCGATGGCGTCTTCTTCCTCGGAGAGGACGGCCGCGAGCGTCCCGAGGCCCACCGGGCCGCCGGCGTATTTGTCGAGCAGGGCCAGCATAAGGTTACGGTCCACATCATCGAGACCGATTTCGTCGACGCCGAGCATTTGCAGGGCTTCCTGAGCGACGGAGCGCGTGATTTTTCCGGCAGCACGGACTTCGGCGAAGTCGCGGGCGCGGCGCAGCAGACGATTGGCGATGCGCGGCGTTCCGCGGCAGCGGCGGGAGATCTCTTCCGCGCCGCCTTCCTCCATCGGGATGTTCAGAATTTTCGCGGAGCGGTGAATGATGATGAGGAGATCTTCGGGCTGGTAAAAATCGAGGCGGTGCACAATACCGAAGCGGGAACGCAACGGCGCGGTGATCAAGCCGGCGCGTGTGGTGGCACCCACCAGCGTGAAGTGGCCGAGGGGGAACGGATGAATTCGCGCCCCGGGGCCCTGGCCGATGATGAGGTCCACGCGGAAATCCTCCATCGCGGGATACAAAACTTCCTCGACGGCGGCCTGCAAGCGGTGAATTTCGTCGAGAAAGAAAACTTCCTTGGCTTCGAGGGAGGTAAGGATCGCGGTGAGATCGCCTTTGCGCTCGAGCAGCGGACCGGCGCTGGTCTTGATGGGCACGTTCAATTCGTTGGCGATGATTTGCGCCAGGGTCGTTTTGCCGAGCCCCGGCGGACCGTAGAGCAGAACATGATCGAGCGCTTCGCCGCGGGTGCGGGCAGCTTCGATGGCAATGGCGATGTTTTCCTTTACGCGCTGCTGGCCGATGTATTCGTCGAGGCGCTTGGGGCGGACGCTGGCTTCGATGCGCGCGTCTTCGTCCAGAGGCTGGCCGGACAAAATGCGATGCGGGTGTTTCTCGGGCATCATGCGTCTCGCGGTTCCGTCGGACATTTTCTTCTGACCACCAAATTAACGGATGTCATCCTGAGGCGAACCGGAAAGTTCCCCGAAGGATCTCAACCGGTCAAGAGCAACGCACGGCAGTAGCGAGCTACGACATCCTGCGCTGAGATCCTTCGTCTATCCTCGTCGGATAGACTCAGGATGACAACCCAGGACTACGATGTTCTAGCGGCGCGTCCCTTTGGAGCGCTCAGAGATTGCAACGCGCTGCGCAGCAATTTTTCAAAATTGGCGGCACCGGCTTCGCGCCTGGCTTCCGCAACCGAGCTTTCGGCGGTGCGCGCGTCGTAGCCGAGATTCACGAGCGCGGAAACCACGTCGGCTTCGACTCCCGCAGGAGATGAAGGGGCAGGCTTCTCCGCGGCTTCTGCCGCTACCGCGTCGAGCTTGTCTCTTAGTTCCACCACGATGCGCTCGGCGGTTTTGCGGCCGACGCCTGGGATGCGCGTCAACCGAGCCAAATCGCCGGAACGGATAGCCGGCACCAGCTCTTCCACGTTCATTCCGGACAATATTTTGAGCGCCAGTGTAGGGCCCACGCCGGAAGCGGAGAGCAGAAGCTCAAAGAAATGTTTTTCGCGGGAGGAAAGAAAACCGTACAGCGCCAGCGCGTCTTCGCGCACATGCGTGTGGATGAGCAGGGTGACTTCGGTGTGCAGCTCGCCGAGCGTGGCGTAGGTCGAGAGAGGCACCTGCACGAGGTACCCGACGCCTCCCACATCCACGAGCACCTGGTTGGGCCGTTTGCCGGCAAGCCTTCCGCGAAGCTGGCCAATCATCGGAGTCGAGTATTGCCGCCTTTTCTTCGCCTGTCAACGCGGAGTAGGGTTTCGTAGTGTTGTGAAGTACAGTTCGAGATGGAGCCGTGACGATTGCGCAAGGAGAACGAGGAGAAGAGGATGGACCCGCTCGCCGGAAAAATAGAAGGGTATTATTCGCAAGGATGGGAGCAGCGGCGGCTTTCCGAAGGGCAGGGTGAGCTCGAGCGGGTGCGCACCCAGGCGATACTCGCTTGCGAACTTCCGCAGGCGCCGACCGTTGTCTATGACATTGGCGGGGGAGCGGGAGTTTATTCCTTTCCGCTGGCGCAGCACGGCTACGAGGTTCATCTGATCGATCCCGTGGAACTTCATTTGGAGCAAGCGCGAGCTCATGCCGCTGCCTCCGACATCGGGTTGGCATCGATCACGCTGGGCGATGCCCGCAAGCTGGACATACCCCCGGCCAGCGCCGACGCCGTTCTGCTGCTCGGGCCGCTTTACCATCTTACGGAGCATGCGGATCGCATGAGGGCGCTTCGCGAAGCTTTCCGCATCCTCAAACCCCCGGGAATTCTCTTCGCTGCCGCGATTTCGCGTTTCGCGTCCTTGATCGACGGGCTCAGAGAGGGGTTTTTCGGGGACGCCGAGTTCAGGAAGATTGTTGCAGCTGATCTCGCTTCGGGACAGCATCGCAATCCAGTGAACCACCCGGCGTATTTTACGACGGCCTATTTTCACCGCCCGGAGGAATTGGCGGGCGAAGTTCAGAACGCAGGGTTTTGCGATGTGCGAATCCTTGGAGTGGAAGGCCCGGCGTGGAGCGCGAAACGATTCAGTGATGCCTGGAACGACGCGCCGCAACGGGAAAAACTGCTGGAGTTCCTATCGTTGATCGAACAAGAGCCTTCGATAGTAGGGGCCAGCGGTCACCTGATGGCGATCGCAACGCGGCCTGTTTAAGGCGCTGCCAAAATTCTCAGCGGCCGTAGCGGCCCATTAGTTCCGCCTGCGCGAGGATGTGGCCCTGCATGGCGCGCTCGACATCGGATTTCCTGGCGCCGGGTTTCAAGCCGAGTTTCGCGTCAAGTGCGTAGACCTTGAAGAAGTACCGGTGGGGTTTACCGGCCGGGGGACAAGGACCACCGTAGCCGATTTTGCCAAAATCGTTCCGGCCTTGCCGGGCGCCGCTCAAGAGTTGCTCCTGTTTGGCCACACCTTCCGCGAGTTCGCGCGCGTTCGCCGGCAGATCATAGATCACCCAATGCACCCAGGTGCCGGCCGGCGCGTCGGGATCATCCATGATGATCGCAAAGCTTTGTGTCTTGGCCGGCGGATCCGTCCAGGTCAGTTGCGGCGAATCGTCAGGGCCATCACAGGTAAATTTTTGTGGGATCGCGCCTCCGGCCGAAAATGCGGTGCTAACAATTTCAAAAGACACGGAGCCTCCTTTCGCTGGTGGAGGGAAGAGCGCGCAGAGCAGCACAACTAAGGAGAGCGGGGCTGCGAACACTCGCGCGAATCGTGCTTGGGTGGACAGGTCCAGGGTGTTATGAGTTATGCGCATGCGAGCGACCTGTCAGGTAACAAGGACACACCCCGACTCGCGAAGAGACCCACCCAACCGATGCGAGGAAAGCGATTAGCCTTCACCGCCTTCGTCGCCCGGCGCGAGAGCGCACGAGTGCCAAAACTCGTCGAGCGCATGAGAAGCGCAGAACCAGCGCTCGCACTGTTTGCAAAACAGGGTCGCGGAGGAATTGCAGGGTTCATCCAAATGCGATACGCCTTCGCAAAGCGGCTTGGTTCTCGCGCTGGGATTTTCTTTGGCCGATTGTGCCTTCATGACAGCACCCTTGGCGACATTCTACTCCTGCCGGGCCCGGAAGGGGATGGCCAGGCGATCCGCGGGGGCCCAAAACGCAAAAAGAAGAAAACCTTCTGAGGATGCAGCTGTCTGTTTTCGCAGGAGCAGTTACAGAAATAGACATATTCCGCGTCATCTGTCTTGCAATTCACTGGTAGGGGCGGAAAATGGAACTATTCAGCTGTTAAAACTTCGTGGAAAGGCTTGGGACGTGGAGAGCACGAGAGCTCCCGCGGGGGGGCATCGGATTATTGTCGGTGCTGCGCTGGCACTTATTATTCTTCACGTCACGCTGCTGCTTGCTGCCCCGCGCCCCTACGTCTTGTCCCTGCTTTCGAACCTGATCCAACTGGCGGGTGCGTTACTCGCGTGCGCAGCCGCCTCGCAGGTCGCTGCGCGTTCTGTTGGATTTGTCAGGCGATTTTGGCGGCTGCAAACAGCCGCTTTTTTCATCTGGGGCATAGCCCAGGCGCTGGCGACTTTCTATGACAGTATCCTGAACAGGCCTACCAACACGGCGTGGCCGAGCGACATCCTATTTTTTCTCTGGATGGCGCCGGCCTTCCTCACGCTTTTCCTGGATCCAAACAAAGACCCCGAGAAGAGTGACTGCCAGCAGTGGCTGGACCTTACTCAACTGGGGATCCTACTAGCATCAGCTTACTTATTCACATTTGAAGTCCCGGCCCATTGGCGAAGCAGAACCGTGTCTCTCGCGGAGTTGAGCTTGATCGTCGAACCGACGCGCGACGCTTTGCTTGTTACTTCGTTTGCATTTCGAGCCTTCGGCGCGAAATGCAAGGCAGAGCGCTCGCTGTACGGCAGGATGGCGTTCTTCTTCCTGGCCTACGGCGTCGGCGACTTCACGTTCTTGTTCCTTCAGGGCTTCGCAGGATTGCGCACCGGGACCCTGTGGGATCTATGCTGGAGTCTCCCTTTCGCATTGGGAACCGTTCTCATAGCTGCATCGCCGCGACTGTCTCTCGAGGACCTGAAGTCCGCGCCGGAGTCTCAAAAAACTGGCTCGCCAAGGACCGGAGTTCTCTTGAAGGTGGTTCCGCTCGTCTTTCCGCTGGTGGTCCTGCTGATGGCAGCCCATATTGCCGAAGAACAGCTCGGCCTTGCAGTCGCCGCGGTGCTGGCCTCCTTCGGTTGTTCAAGCGCCAGCGTCCTGTTGAGCGAACGCCAACAGGGCAAATACGCCCAAGAGCTGGAAGAGAAAAACGCGCTGCTGCGCTCGATGTTCGAGGGCTCGGGTGACGCCATCAGCGTGAAGGATCTCGAAGGCCGGTATCTATATGTCAATCAGTCGCTCGCCGATATATACCAAACCCCGCCTGAGCACATAATTGGAAAAACAGTTGGACACTTTCTGGACCGGGCTGCTGCTCAGCTGCTGTTGGAGCACGATCGTCTCGTCATCTCGACCGGGCAGACAAAAGCCTTTGAATACCCTACCACCGACGGGCAAACCCGCGTTTTCCTGACAACAAAGGGCCCTATTCGCGATTCCAGCGGAAAAACCATCGGCGTGATCACCATGAGCCGTGACGTTACGGAACACCGCGCCATGGAGGAACGCTTGCGCCAATCACAGAAAATGGAGGCCATCGGGACACTCGCGGGAGGAGTTGCGCACGACTTCAACAACATCCTGATGGTCATCAGCGGCTACAGCCAGGTGCTGATCGACGCGCTCGGCAAAGAACCCAAGCTCCGCAGCCACGTGGAACAGATGCAAAAGGCGGGTGAGCGCGCCGCGTCGTTGACGCGCCAACTGCTGGCGTTCAGCCGGAAGCAAACTACCCAGCCCGAACCTCTCAATCTGAACGGCGTGGTCTCCGGAATGGAGAAAATGCTGCATCGTCTGATCGGCGAGAACATCGCGATTACGACAAAGCTGGCGCCAGACCTGGGCACCGTGAATGCGGACGCCGGGCAACTCGAACAAGTTATCTTGAATCTGGCGATAAACGCACGCGACGCCATGCCACAGGGAGGTCAACTCACGCTCGAGACGAAAAATGTTGATGTTCCGGCCGGCGAGGCGAGTGAGCCGGGCGCCCCCCAGCAGGGACCCTACGTGCAACTCGAAGTGAGCGACACGGGTGTGGGCATGGAACCCCAGGTCCAAACGCACGTTTTCGAGCCCTTCTTCACCACGAAGCCGCTCGGCAAGGGCACTGGCCTGGGTCTCTCCACGGTCTATGGCATCGTGGAACAAGCCGGCGGCCAGATCACGTTCACGAGCGCTCCCGGCGCGGGCACATCGTTCCGGATCTTGCTGCCGAGAATCTCTTCGCGGCAGTCCGCCAAAGCAACTTTGGAGGGCGCCGCGGATATCTATCACGGTGCGGAAACCGTGTTGCTGGTCGAGGATGACGCGGCCGTATGCGAGCTGGTTCGCGCCGTGCTGACGTCGCACGGATACAAGGTTCTCACGGCACGCCACCCGGAGGAGGCGCAGACGATTTGCGCGGGACTTTCCAATGGAATCGAGCTGCTCCTGACCGATGTGATCATGCCAGGAATGAGCGGAGCAGAACTCTTCAGACGCGTCACGCCGCAAAATCCGAGCATGAAAGTGCTGTTCATGTCGGGCTATATCGATGATTTCGTGATTCGTCAGGGCGTTCAGGAGAAGGAAGTGGCATTCTTGCAAAAACCGTTCTCGCCGCTGAGCCTGGCGAAGAAGGTCAGAGAAGTCCTGGATGGTTTGCGAGTATCTTGATCCGCTGCGGCGCTCCTAGCGCCTGGTGCGGTCCTTGCGAACTGCTTCATCGATCAAAGCATCCAATTCACTTCGAGTCAGCGTGACGCGATCACCCGCAATTTCCGAGGTGTCTCTGGTTACGGGGAGTTCCGCGCCGCCGCCGGGAGGCGGAGAGACAAAATACCGGGAACGCGCGGCCATCAACTTGGCCACCTCCCGGCTGGAAAGTAGTTTGGAAACGCCCGCGCTTTCGGCAGCCAAAGTGATTTTCGCGAAGTGCTCGATGGTTTCCATTCGGAAAAACGCGGTTAGCAAATCCGTTCCGCAGGTGACGGCGCCGTGATTAGCGAGCAGTAAAGCATCGTAGTGAGGCACGAAGGGTTCGAGGGCCGCGCTCAGCTCCGGCGTTCCCGGAGTGGCATAACGAACCAGGGGGATCTGGCCCAGGCCGATGATCACTTCCGGGAGCAAAGCCTGATCCAGGGCGCGTCCTGCGGCGGCAAAACCTGTCGCAGTGGGCGGATGAGCGTGACAGATGGCGTTCACGTCCGGGCGCATCCGGTAAAAAAGCAGATGCATGGCCAGCTCGGACGAAGCCTTACGTTCACCGGAAAGCTGGCGCCCATCTGGATCCAGAATAACCAAATCTTCCGGCACGAGCATGCCTTTGTTCATGCAGGTGGGCGTCGTCAGAATGCGCCCGCTATCGAGCCGCACGGAGAGATTTCCCTCGCAGGCGACTATGAATTCGCGTTCGTACATCCAGCGCCCGACGGCGCAAATATCGGCACGATGCGACTGCTCGGACTTTCCGGGTTGAGGAGAGAGAGCTGCTTGAGCCATGTGCGCGTCTCCGCTCTGGCGGGGCACCAGAACCGCGGAGCGGAAGGATACACATTTTGGGCCGGGTGCGCCAGCAAAAGAAAAGCGGAGCCCGTCTAGGGCAAAAATCCGTGGGGTGGACTCTTCGGGCGATCGCACAGGAAGGTGCGGGGGCGTCCACCCCGGTCGGGATACCTCAGAACGAATACTTCAAAGAGAACTGGATGAAGCGCGGATTGCCAACCGTCGAGTTGATCTTTCCCACAGCGACGGGTACCCCATTCACTAAACTTGGGTTTTCGATGTCCGTGGCCGGTGGATTGGCGAACGAAGGATGGTTGGCCACGTTGAGAAACTCGGCGCGGAACAGAACGCTCTGGGTTTCGGCGAAGCGAAAGGTCTTGCCGATAGACAAGTCCATATTCGCTTGATGTGGTCCAATAAAGCAATTGCGAGGAGCGTCGCCAAAACCCGTCGAGCCATCCGGCCCGACTACCGGCGCCTTCACGAAGGCGGCGAGTTGCACGAAGCCATTTAGCCGCGCCTCATCGCTCCCATGGGTGACAGCGTTCCCACAATTGCGTCCAGAAGCGAAACCCGGCGTGAATGACGTGCCGCCGTCCAGGGCAAGGGCGCTCCCTCCGGAGGAATCCAGAACCGAGAAAGGCGCACCCGATTGCACCGTGAGCACGCCGCTGGTCTGCCACCCGCCCAGCGCCCGCCCCATGATTCCGCCCGTGTTTTTGTAAAAAGGCAGTTCATATACGAAGCTGGTGATGGAGCGATGCCGGTGATCGAAATCAGAGAGGCCGCGGGAGCCGCGCGGATTGTTCTGATCGTTGAAAAAACTGACAAACGCGACGCTGACCGTTGAATCGTCGTCGATTGATTTGGAATAGGTGTAGGCACTCTGGAGATACAGGCCCCCAGCGAAGTGATGCGCAACAGTGAGCTGCATGGAATGGTAGATGGAGTTGGCAATAGGTGAGAAAGCCTCGAACCCGCCAGGCCCAAGGGGTTGGAAAGGCGCTCTTGCCGGCGCGTTGGTGGTCGTATTTTGCGTAATGGTGAATGCCTGTCCGTTCCCGCAAGGTGGCCCGCAGGCAGTCAACTTAATGGGATTCTGAGGACTGACCAGGTTGGCCTGGTCGGGATCGTAAGTCACGCGCAGATGCGTGCCCTTGGTTCCCACGTAGCCTACCGAGACGAACCAGTTTTTTCCCAGATCGCGCTCGACGGACAGGTTCCACTGCTGGGTCGTTGCCGAGATCCAGTGGAGCGGGATTGCGAGAGCACCGAATGAGGCGACGTTACCCGAGAAGCCGGGGGAGCATTCGGTTCGGTCCGTCGACGCCGCCCCATTCCCTAGCGTGCAACTTGCCGGAAAGCCCTGAAAGAAGGACGGGACGGGCACAAATGCCGGGCTTACTTGGCCTGGGCCTGGGATTAACGCCGTGCCGCTGCAATTCTGCTTTACAAAGAAGAGGCAGGACAAACTTCCCGGCGGTGGCCCGCCGGGAACGCTGACAACTAAGAAGGGCGGGTTAAAGGACAGGTTGTCCACGGCGCCTATGTCTTCGCGATTGGCGTAAATGCCGTAGCCGCCACGGACCACTGTCTTGTTATTGCCGAAAACGTCGTAGGCAAAGCCGATGCGTGGCTCCGGGACAGTGGCGTAATTGTTGCGCAGGAGCGTACGGTCAAGTTTCCCCGTGAAACCGGGAATCTTGAACCGGCTGACGCAGGAACCATACACGAAAGGCTGCCCGGTTGGCGGCGCCGCCAAGGTCGTATCTACATTCGCGATTTGGCAGAGTTCGTCGTAGGGCGCGCCGACGAACTCCACGCGAAAGCCGAGGTTCAGCGTCAAGCGCCTGGTCGCTTTATAGTCGTCCTGGGCAAACAAGGCATAAGCGGGAAAGCGGTAGTCGTGGTTGGCTGCGCCGCCACTGCCCAAAGCAAAGGTAGGGGAGCCCACCAAGAAGTTCTGAAAGTCTGTCAGGGCGGTATTGGAGGGGGGCGTGAAGAAGACCAGGGGATTGCCGATAACGTTAAGGACTCGGCGCATGCTGGTGTGGTCCAGCTCGCCGCCGAACCGGAACGTGTGCGGCCCACGTGTCCAGCTCATTGTGTCTTCCACGATGAAGGAATCCGAGAGCTCGAATTGACCGCTGCCGGGAAAGGGGCCAAACGCAAAACTCCCAAACTGGAAGCGGTCGATTCCCAGGCCGCCGCCGGGCTGGACAATGCCCAGTTGCGCTGCGGTAGCTGTGTTTTGGCCAAGCAGGTCGTCATGGATGACGTTGACGCCGAAGCGGAACTCGTTCGCCATACGATTGTTGAAGATGTGGGTCTCGTTGATGCTGCCGAAACGTCCGCGCAGAGGAATGTCGAGCGGGAAATTCAGATTGTTTTCGGCCGCCGGGCCGCCGGTCTGAACCTGGAAGGAATCAGCGCCGAAAGGCTGAAACCTCTCGGAGTCAGACCAGAAGAAACGGAACGCCAGGCTGTCCTTATCCCCGCGGAAATGGCGGTCCCAGTTGACCAGGAACTGATCCTCTGTAAATTTTCCGACACTAGTCACGATAAAGGAAACCGGAGTCAAGCAGGCTGTGGTTGCGGGCACATTCGTAGGCAACGGGTACAGAAAGCCCCCCGCGCCTCCACCGAACTGGTTACTTTTGGCCTGCAACATCTTGAAGGCCACCGGGTCGACGCTTGAAACGCCGCAGTCTGCCTCGAGTTGCGTCATGGACTGGCGATCAGCCAATGGTACGTAAGGAATCGTGGCATTGGTGAGCGTTCCCGGCGAGCCGCCAGCACGCTGGCGCGAGCCCTGATAATTCAAATACAAGTAACCAAGCTGCGCGTTCCGGCCAACCGGGCCGCCTCCGTCTGCCCCGAAAATATTTTGCTGAATCCGGGGTCTGGGTTGGCGGACGCCAGTGCCGGCACCATTCAGAAAGAAGTCATTCGCATCCAGCGAGGTGTTGCGAAAAAACTCCCACGCATTGAAATGGTATTTGTTTGTCCCGGTTTTCAACACGGCGTTGATGTTGCCGCCGCCATTGCGGCCTTGCGTGGCGTCGTAGAGGCTGGTGGAGACCTTGAATTCCTCGATGGCGTTGGCATTTGGAATGGGGGTGAAGGTCAACTCCCCACTGGCGAAATCGGCGGAGGAAATTCCTTCGATCAAGTAGTTGTTATTGGTCTCACGCTGGCCATTCACGTCGATCCTCGCAGAGCCGCGGCCCAAGTCGCCAGCATTGTTGATATCCGAAGACGCGCCGGTCGAGAGCGAGAGCAACTGCTGAAAATTTTGAGTTGGCAGAGGCAGGGTGGAAACCGCTGCAGCGCCGAGGGCTTCCCCCGTCGTGGCATCGGCCGTATTGATCGTGGCGACTTCCGCCGAAACGGTCACCGTCTCGGTCGCTTGGGTCACTTTCAGCGCGGCCGTCATCCGCGTGGTTTCCGTCACGCGCACCAGAACGCCCGTAAATTTCGTCGTGGCAAAGCCTGCTGCGCTCACCCCGACGGAGTAAGAACCCACCGGGAGAAGAGTGGCAGTGAAGGAGCCCGAAGAGTCCGTTGTCAGATCCCGGACGATCTGGCTTGTCGCTTCGCTCACAATCTCAACCTTGGCGCTGGCAATCAGCCCTCCGGACGGGTCCTGAACGATACCGGTGATCGCACCGGTAGCACCGCCTTGTGCTAACGCCAGGCCAGTCGAGCAAGCGAAGATACTAACGACTATAACAAGCTTCGCGAACGTGGACATTTGCCCCCCTTTGTCCGCATTGGATTCAAATTGGACGACAAAAGCTTCAACCGGAATTTCCGTTTTGCGCTTCCCCTTCGCCGGAGAGCCTAGCCTTCCTGTTCCGTCGTGTCAACCGCAAGTCGCGCTGGCCCCTTCGGGGTGGTAACGCGGCTCGTTTTGGTCTTTCTGCGCGGCTGCTGTGCTGGTTTTGCCCGCCCCAGTCTGCCTCGTAGCCGACACTTCCCCGTTGGATGAGTTCCGAGCGGTCAAGCTAAGCCTGAATTCAGACCTTGAGGGTGCGCCGGATTCGCGCAAGCAGGAACACGCTTCGGGGGCGCTAAGGGCAAGCGCCGCGGAATTCCAAAGGGATACGGATCCTCCAACGGAGAGCCAGCCACCGAGGTGCAATCACGGAAACTGCACTAAGCGTAGATGCCGCGGAGTTTCAAGGCGCTGGCGACGCGATCGATGGCCAGCATATAGGCGGCGATGCGATTGTTGACTTTGTGGAGCTGGGCGTAACGCACGACTTCATCGAAAGCGTTGTCCATCACATCGAAGAGGCGTTCATTCACTTCGCTCTCGCGCCAGAAGAAGCCCTGGCGGTCCTGCACCCATTCGAAGTAGCTGACGGTTACGCCGCCGGCATTGCCAAGAATATCGGGTACAGTGAACACGCCCTTAGAATCGAGAATGGCGTCGGCTTGCCAGGTCGTGGGGCCGTTCGCGCCCTCGCAAAGAACTTTGGCCTGGACCTGGTTGACATTTTTTTCCGTAATCTGGTTTTCAATGGCCGCGGGGATGACGATGTCGCAGGGCTGGAAAAGAACATCGCGGGCGGCCATCTTCGTTCCGCCGCCGGGAAAATCCTGGAGCGGTTTCTTCTGCGTGTAGACCCAGTCAATGGCTTTGGGAACGTCTAAGCCCTTTTCGTTGTAGAGCCCCCCGCCGATATCCGCAAGCCCGATGATTTTGTAGCCTGCTTTCTGCATGAGGTCCGCCGCCATGGAGCCAACATTCCCGAAACCCTGAACCACCACGCGGCAGCCTTCCTTTTTCATACCGAGCTTGGCGAGCGCCTTATCGCAACAGATCATAACGCCCCGACCCGTGGCTTCGCGCCGGCCGCGTGATCCACCGAGTTCGATGGGCTTGCCGGTAACAACCGCTGTCGTAGCCTGCCCAACGTGCATGGCGTAGGTGTCCATGACCCAGGCCATGGTCTGTTCGTTCGTGCCCACGTCGGGCGCGGGAATGTCGCGCTCCGGCCCCAGCCAATCCGCGAGTTCGGCGGTGTAACGGCGGGTCAAGCGTTCCAGTTCTCCGCGGGACATCTTGCGCGGGTCACAGATAATGCCGCCCTTGGCTCCTCCAAACGGAATGTTCACCACCGCGCACTTCCAGGTCATCCAGGTGGCCAGCGCGCGCACTTCGTCGAGGGAAACGTCGGGAGCAAAGCGGATTCCGCCCTTGCCCGGGCCGCGCACCGTTGAATGAATGACGCGGTAGCCGATGAACACTTCGAGCTGCCCGTTGTCCATCCCTACGGGGATGTACATGGTGATTTCCTTACTGGGATATTTCAGATAGCGGTAGATTCCCTGCTCGAGGCCGAGTTTGTTCGCGGCGACTTCAAAGCGTGCTTCCGCGTTCTGGTAGACATTCATCTCTTCCGGTGCGGGGGCTTGCGACATGCGGAAATCTCCTTTGAGAGCGTGCTCCTGATTCGCGCGGAGGCGATCTTCAGTTCGCGTTTCGGCCCGCGAAGAATGCGCGGGCGACTCATGTGAGGCCAAGAGCGGTGAGTTTCGGCGTGGTATCCCGTTAATCGTGACCTTGGGACGACCAACCCGCCGGAGCTGCCATTTGGCCGGGTGGTCAGTATACGAACCTGCATCTCGCTCCGCAAGTAAGCAGGGAAATGCGGGATGGAAGTCTACCGTGGGTTCGGCCGTGCCAGAGGGAGCAGGAGGAGGCGAGAGAAAAACAAAATCGAATTATTGCAAGCGAAACTGAATCGTGATCGTGAGATGCATGGGGACGGACTTGCCGTCGAGCGTCGCCGGCTGATACTTCCACTGATGTAATGCGTCCATTGCGGCTTGATGGAGCAGCGTTGGGCCGGAGAGCACTTTCATGGAAGTGACGCGGCCGTCCGCGTCGATCAAGGCGTCGATTTTGACGTCTCCGGAAACGTGTTGGTTCCGTGCAAGTGATGGATAAACCGGCGGCACAGAGGCAAGGAGTTTGGCCGGCTTGACGTCTCCGCCCACGGGAAGCGACGCAACGGGCGCAGTCGGCTTCTTCACGCTGCCCGAGACTAGATCGCCGCCCATCGAATCGATGTTCGGCACGGCTTGTTCATTACTCAACGTAAGGCCCGGATCGTTATTTCCGCTGTCCTTCGATCCAACCTGGCGATTTACTTTTGGCGCCGCCAGATGGACCTCGCCCAGAGAAGGCTTGACCGGCTGGGGCTTGGGGTCGGTTTTCAATTGTGCCAGCGAGCGCGACTGGAGAGGTGTGGAAGCGGGTTGCACAACCCTGGAGGCCGCAGAGGTACCCGCGTCAATGGACTTTGAGTTTTCTAAGACGGGAGCCGGCTGAGATGCCGCTGCGGGGGCCGGAAATTCCACTGCGCTCATAACCGAACTCGCCTGAGCCGTCGCAGGCTTTGCCGGGAGCTGTTGCGCGGGAGTTGAGAGGACTTCTGCAGCTACCGGGCTGGGTGCGGCAACCGTAGAATTCTGAGAGCCACCCTGCTGCTTCATATACCAGAAGCCGCCCGCTGCCAGCAGAATAATTCCCGCGGCGATTGCCCCGATTCGCATCCCGTTGTTTGAGCGGCTTGGAGTTCGTTCAGGGCTGCTCGAAATCTCGTCCGTGGGCAACTGCGAGCCAAACGAAGGAATTCTGAACTCGGGCACGTACGCCGCTTCCAGGGGAGCGACAACTTCGGGAGCGGGTTCGGAAATTTCGAGTTTTTCGGCTGAGAGCTTGGTTTTTGACCTCTCGATTAGATCCTGGGTTGATGCGGGTGCGATGGTATTTCTCGCCAACGGTTCAAGCCACGCCGGGATCTTGATATCTTCCTCATCCGGGGCCGCGCTCGGAACGGCAGAGGTGTCTCGCACCGTCGAAGTTTCGAGAGACGGCGCGGTTTCCGCCTGGGAAATCTCGACGACTCTGGAGGCAATCTCGGAGACTGATTCCATCGAAGTGGGAGTTGCATCGAGTGGAGTAGGCTCGCTCTTACCGCCGTCGGCGCCGGAGAACAGCATTGAAGACAATTGCTCTTGTAGCCGGGCGGTGTGCAGCTTGATGGCTTCCGAAGATTCAGGCTCCCGTTCCCATTTTTTCTCTGGCGACGTAGAAGGTTCAAGAATGCTGGCGCTGACTTCCGGGGAGGTCAACGCGGGTGGCCCGTCTTTCACGATTTGGAGTTCGACTGGCTTCAAGACAACCGGCTCAGGCGTCGTTGGAGCGAGGATTGCGGAAGAAGCGGGAAGCTCCACAATGGGAGAAAGCGCGGGTGGCGCGGCGGCAGGGACAGTCTCCACCGGTGAAGGCGTGGGGGCGACAATCACCGGAGGTGGGGGGGGAACTATAGCGCTGGGGGAAATTGCCGGAGGCGCAACGCGAGAGACAGTTGTCGCGGGTGATGGCACAGCTGGTACAGAACCGATGCGGTCGTTGGGGAACCTCATCCCCCAGAAGCCCACGACAGGCTCGGTAAATTCCAGTTCGATGTACCCACTTACGTTGCGGTAATTCTTGGATTTGACGACCTGGCAGACTACTTCCTTTTTCGTTTTTTCGTTGGTCAGGAAAAGAAGCTGTCCGGGTGAGAGAGTCGCCGAAAGGCGAATCACCGCGCCATTCGAAAACACCAGCACGGTTTTGGAGGTCTCGGAGAAAGGTTCGCGCTTGTTGCCGCCTTCCACGCTTCGAACACCGTTCACGGTAACGGAAACTTCAAGCGCCACAGGCTGCGTTTTGTTCGCGGAGTTTTCCGCCAACGTAGGCGCCACGGGAGGATTCGCCGGAGCGGTTCCAGCAGTCCCGGTGCGTGCATCGGATTCTTTGACAATGGAAGACATGGCGAGCTCGCTTCACAAACAGAAATTTTGCCCGGGCCCAATTCGGGCGGGGCTCCCCGTACTTCTATATAGTCGGTTGGGTGATAGAGGCAATCCATAGTACGCGCGTACTACGATGCCGATGGAAACACCTGTACGGAGGTTCAGGGCTGGAATTAGGCCTGCGGAGGCAACGAATGCTTGAATTGTTCGTCGATTTCGACTTGATATCCGGTGACAAGCTTGTTGGTTTCGTTGGCCATCCCGATGACTGCCTGGAGCTCGTGAAACATGGCGTCGGTCATGCCTTTCTGGCGTGCGGAAGTGGTGTGCGAAGAGACGCAGTATTGGCACTGGTTGGTGACACTGACGGCAACGTAAAGCATCTCCTTGGTGAGCGGATCAAGCGCGCCGGGCGCCATGATTTGCTTGATGCTCTCCCAGGTACGCTTCAGAGTGGCGGGATCGTGAGCGATGGCCTTCCAAAAATTGTTGATCCAGTCCGTCTTGCGAGTGGCCATGATGTCGTCATAAACGGTGCGGACTTCCGGGCTCGCGTTTTGATATTCGATCAGTCCGAAGGTTGACATGATCTTCTCCCTAGTGTGGTTGGTAGTTAAGATGACAAACGTTAGCAGCAAGCGCGCGCCGTCGCCAGCGAAAGCGGTGAATGCTCCTGAGTGCTATCGAAACGGATCAATTGTGCTTCAGGAATTCGCCCTTGGTGCCGGTAAGCGAGTTATAGAGTGTCTCGATAAAAGCGTCGGTGTTGATGAATTCGCCGGACCACTTTTGCCAGGGAGCGAGAATTTTTTCTTGCTTCATCTGATCGAGCGTCTTGTGCGACTTGATGGCCTTGTCGACGACAGCGGATGTTTCCTTGAGCATTTTGACGAACTCGCGGACGTCGCTTAGGTTCGAGAGCGCTCCATGGCCGGGAATGACCTTTACATCTTCCGGTAACTGGGCGGTGGCTTTTTCCATTGCTGAGATCATGCCCTGAACGCTGCCGCCGCTGCTCACGTCGATGAAGGGGAATCCGTAGCGGACAAAATCGTCGCCCATGTGGACCACATTGTTCTTGGGAAAAAAGATGATGGAGTCGCCGTCGGTGTGTCCCGCGGGAAAGTGCAAGGCGCGGATGTCTTCTCCGTTGAGATGCACGGTGACGTCATGCTCAAAGGTGATGATGGGTAGCGCGGCTTTCTCGGCGGGTTTAACCTCCATCTTGACGGAGCTGCCGTTGCCTGCTGTTCCGCCGCTTTCGAGGCGCTTGCGGACGTTGTCCTGCGCAATCACGGTGGAACCGGCAGTGCTGAAGGGCACGTTTCCGCCGGTATGGTCGCCATGATAGTGCGTGTTGATGACGAAGCGCACCGGCTTGTCGGTAATGCCAAGATTCTTCAGCGCGGCCTGGATTTTGTCCGCCAGAGGGGCGAACTGGTCATCCACGATGACAATTCCGTCTTCACCGACGGAAGCGGCGATGTTGCCGCCCTCGCCTTCGAGCATGTAAATGTTCCCGGAAACTTTGGTGACCTTGATTTCTACTTTCGACCAATCGGGCTGCTGCTGAGCAAATGTCAGGCCAGGGATGAGCAAGCAGGCAAGAAGAGTTAGTTTGCGCAAGGGTGTCCTCACTTTTGAATGTCGGGATTCTACCACCGGAAATGATTTTGACGTGGGAAAGCAAAAATAGGTGGCGAAGGTTTCCTGCTCTCCAACTGAGATAGAATGGCGGCCCTTGGGCGTTCCTCCTGATTCCGACCGGCTGCGCGTCGTTCTGGTGCGAACGCGAAACCCACTGAACATCGGCGCGGCCGCCCGTGCTATGAGCAATTTCGGCTTCCTACATCTCCGCGTGGTCAATCCTTACGAAGTAGCATTTCGGGAGGCGCGCTCCGGCGTGGGCGCTTCGTCAGTGCTTGCTAAGGCGGAAGAATTTTCGAGTGTTGCGGATGCCGTCGCCGATTGCACGCTGGTGGCCGGAACGACGGCGGCGAGGCGCCGGGATTTGCAGTACCCCTTGCTGCGGTTGGAGGATGGAGCGCGGCGAATCCGCAAGCGGCTCAGTTCAGGGCGTGTGGCGATCTTGTTCGGCTCGGAGAAAACCGGCCTTTCCAATGAAGAGCTCAGCCACTGCCACTGGCTGATGCGAATCCCCACGCGCGAGGAGCATCCATCCGTGAATCTGGGTCAGGCTGTCGCCATTTGCCTGTACGAGCTCGCGCGCAATCCCAAGGGCAGGGAGCGAGCGGAAAAAGCAAAATTCGCCGCCGCGGGAGAGGTTGAGCGAATCACCGCGGCGCTGCTCGAAGCGCTGCACGAGAGCGGCTACCTCAATCCGCGGGCCTCCGCGCTCGCGGAGGAAAAAATGCGCCGTCTGGTTCGGCGGCTGAAATTGTCGCCTTCAGACGCAGAGCTTTGGCTGGGGATGTTGCGCAAGATTGTTTGGAAGATGAGCGGCAATCACCCCTCGAGTCGCGTGTGACAAGCTCGCCCGCTGGCGGTCATTTCACCGAGGGCAGGTCGATGATTTTGGTCGACTGCCAGGCGATTACCTGCCAGCGTCCGTTGCGCCGAAGAAACACGCCGGTGTTGCGGTAGTAAGAGGTCTCGAGCTTGCCGTCGCGAAGCTCAGTGCGAGCAATCAGGCGGAACGCCGCCACCGCGGTGTCGCCGTACTCGTGAACGGTCGTGTCTTCGGCGGAATAAGTGGTCTTGCTTTCCGCAGTGGGTTTTAGGCTTTCGACATTTGCGAGGATTTCGGCCTTCGTGACCACAACCCCGACAGAGCGCGTATAGATCACATCATCGGCAAAGAACTTTTCGAATCCGGCGCGATTGCCGCGCCCGGCATCGTCCAGAAATTGATTGAGGAGTCCCGTAATTTCGCGGATCGTCGAGGAATTCCCCCGTCCTTGCGCGACGCCGATCGAAAGGACCAGCAAAACCACTCCCAGCAGCGTCATTCGTTTCATCGCGTTGCTCCTTGAATTTGCCCTTCGCGACGCGCATCGATGGATGCGCTATTGCATCCTTATCATAGCTGCGAGAACCTGTAGAACAGATTCTTGGAGCAAATAAAGAGACTGCGATGAAGGCGCTCCATTCTCCAGGCTTGACGGATACACGGGAAACTTCGAATCAAGCCCCTCCGCTGACCGGACACAATCTCTATCTCATCGATCCGACGCTTGTGGAAGCAGTTCATCGCGAACATGCCGGGTGGGCGGAAGGACAACTGTGTGAACTTGGCAAACTGCTGGGCACTGAGGAAGCGCAGCGCTGGGGATTTGAAGCCAACGAGAATGAGCCGCAACTGCACACGCACGACCGCTTTGGTAATCGCCGCGATGAAGTAACATTCCACCCCGCCTGGCACCAGTTGATGCGGACAGCAATCGAGAATCAGGCGCATAGCCTGCCGTGGATCGAACCGCGGAAAGGCGCGAACGTCGCCCGCGCCGCGCTGTTCATGCTGCTGGCGCAAAACGAATTGGGCCACACCTGCCCCGTCTCGATGACCTTTTCCTCGATCGCGGCGTTGCGGTGCGATCCGGAATTGACCGCCGGGTGGGAATCACAAATTCTTTCTCCGAATTACGATCCGCGGTTTGTTCCGGCGAAGGAAAAATCCGGCGTCCTGGTCGGCATGGGAATGACTGAGAAACAGGGCGGCTCCGACGTACGAGCCAACACGACGCGCGCGGAGCGCCTGGACAATTCGAGAGAATTTCTAATCACTGGGCACAAATGGTTTTGCTCGGCGCCGATGTGCGATGCTTTCCTCATTCTTGCGCAGGCGCCGAAGGGTTTGTCCTGCTTCTTTTTGCCCCGCTGGACTCCCGCCGGGGAACGCAATGCATTCCACATTCAGCGGCTGAAGCGGAAAATGGGAAACCGTTCGAACGCTTCGAGCGAAGTCGAATTCGCCGGCGCCTGGGCGCAGCTCGTCGGAGAAGAAGGACGCGGTGTGCAAACCATCATCGAAATGGTTAACTGCACTCGCCTGGATTGTGTGATAGCTGCGGCTGCGCTGATGCGGCAGGGAGCATTGCAGGCGGTGCATCATGCGAGACACCGCAAGGCCTTCGGGAAAAAGCTGATCGATCACCCGCTGATGCAAAACGTTTTGGCGGACCTGATGCTCGAATCGGAAGCGGCGACGCTGCTGTTGATTCGGCTGGCGAAGGCGTTCGATGCGCGGCGCGGCGACGAGCAGGAACGCGGCTTTGCGCGTATCGCGACGGCGATCTCAAAATACTGGCTTTGCAAGCGGGCTCCCATGCAAGTCGGAGAGGCGCTCGAATGTCTCGGGGGAAACGGTTACGTGGAGGAATCCGTCATGCCCCGGCTGTACCGGGAAGCGCCGCTCTATTCCATCTGGGAAGGATCGGGAAACGTGATTTGCCTGGATGTACTGCGCTCGCTTGTGAAGGAGCCGGTTGCTCTGGACGCGCTTATCCAGGAAATGCGGCAAGGGACGAATAACGACGCGCGCATGGAGGCCTACGTTTCCGACGTGGAATCATCCTTGTGGAAGCACGCGCGGCAGGTTGCCGAAGGCAGCGGCTTGGAGTCACAGTGGGAAGCACGCAGGTTGTCTGAAAAGGCGGCCATAGCGCTGCAAGCCTCGCTTTTGCGTCGACACGCTCGCACCGAGATAGCCGACACGTTTTGCCAGTCGCGGCTGAGTGGAGATCACGGCCATACATTCGGCACGCTTCCCAAGGGGACAGCGGCCGAGGCGATCCTGGACCATTTCTGCAAGAATCTTTAGGAGACTGTCATCGTCGCGGGTTTGCGATTCTTCACTGCGGCTCCCAGCGCGCACCACAAAAAAAGCGCAATCCACTCATACCGCGTGAAGTGGCCCGGAACAAAAGGTAAAACCTTCATCAAGACCATCAAGAACGTCACCGTCGTGCCGATCAGCGCCATTTTCCGGCCGCCCGCTGTCGGACTCAATTTGTAATAGGCGGCGCACGCCGCCATCCAACCGAGAGCGCTCGCCACGGAACCCACTTCAGAAATAGGAACTAGTATCGAGTTGCCCAAAAAAATGGCCGCGGCAATGGCCACGCCAACGCACACAACTGCGACGTAGGGTGTTTGATTGGCGGGATGCACGCGCGCCAGGGACGGCTCAACAAGATTGCGCCGGCCGAGCGCAAACAGCAGGCGGGATGCGGCGACCAGGTTTGCGTTGAAGATCTTCAGCAAAGAAATAAGGCCCGTGACCATGATCAAGTTCACGATCCACTGGGATTTCAAAGCCCTTTCAAAGGCCACAGCCGTGGCGAATTTTTCTCCGGTGATCGACTGCCATGGTACAGCGTAGGAGACAGAAGCGATGATGACCGCGTAAAAAACGAATCCGACTACGATCGCCAAGATCACGGCCGTCGAAAAATTCTTTCCCTGGAATTCCGGGCTCGCTTCTTCCGCGCATTTCCCGACGGCATCGAAGCCGGTCATGAAATACGGCACGATTTGCAAGACGAGAAGTATAGAGATCAAGGGACCGTGACTGAAAGCCGGGCGAAAGTTTGCGAGCGATCCGCTCCGGAGTCCAGCGAGGGAAAAAAACGCCACGAGGCCGAGCACGGCAAATGTAGTCCAGCGCAAGAATCGCGCGCTTATCTGGATGCCGCGATAGTTCATTGCCGTGAACGTGGCCGTCAGCGCGAGCCCAAGGATCAGGTGAGGAAGATAGATGCTGTAGCCGCTCAGGCGATAAAGTTCCCAGCGATTGAGAAACGGAAAAAGATACCCGGCGATTCTGCCTATAGCAATGGCTTCATAGGGACAGACGATAAAGTAAACCAGCATCATCACCCATCCCGTCGCGTAGCTGACGAGTGGAGGAAAAACTTTCGCGGTGTAGGCGACTTCTCCGGCGGCGTCCGGGATGGACTTCACCAGTTGGCCGTAGACCCATCCAACGGGCAACAACATCAGTGCTCCGATGACAAATCCCAGCAGCGCGCCGACCGGACCGCCGCGAAGCAGCCAATCGTCCATGACGACCAGCCAGCCCACGCCGACCATCACGCCGAACGCCAGCGAAAAGTAGTCGGTCAAGTGCAGCTTGCGGGCCAGCGTTGTCATCTAGAAAGACTCTCTTCGCAGCGCGAATCTTGTGTTCGGTTCACGGTGTGCCGCGACACTGTAACATCAAGTAGGCCGCGGAAAAGGGGTTTATAGCAGGATAGCTGGCTTGGCCGTGGACAACTTCCAGACCGAGAACATCTACCATTGCAGCGAAGTCACCCAGCGTGATATCAACGGACGCGGCAAATTCTTATCGACGGGCAAGCTAAATCAGAGCGAGAACAATTCTTGAACATGAAAAACAAATCCACTCGCGGGCCCCTAAGTAAGCATCTCGCCGAGCCTCATCCCATGCCGGTAAACGCGCTGGAATTTCCGCGCTTCGCCGGTGTGCCAACGTTCATGCGTTTGCCTCACATCCCGGATGCCAGCCGACTGGATGTCGCGCTCATTGGCGTGCCGTTCGACGGCGGCACAAGTTATCGCCCGGGCCCGCGATTTGGACCGAGAAATATCCGCGTGCAATCCGCGATGATTCGTCCGTACAACCCGGTGCTGCATGTCAGCCCGTTCGAACGGCTGCGCGTGGCCGATTACGGCGACCTCTCGGTGAATCCGCTTTCCATCGAGGATACCTACCGCCGCATAGCGGCAGGCTTGAAGCCGGTGCTCGATGCAGAGGCCATTCCCCTATGCGTCGGCGGAGATCACTCCATTCTCCTGCCGATTTTGCGGGCCATTCACGCCAAACACGGCCCCGTCGCTCTTGTCCAACTCGACGCGCACAACGACACCTGGGACCAATACTGGGGATCGAAGTATTCCCACGGCACGCCAGTGCGCCGCGCGATCGAGGAAGGCCTTCTCGCCGAACCGTTCATTGTTCAAGTGGGATTGCGTGGGCAGCTCTATGGTCCCGAAGACATGGCCTTCGGACGAAAGCACAAGTTCGGCGTCATCACAGCGGAGGAATTTCACGAGCGCGGTTTGGCTCTCGTCCGCAACAAACTGAAAGCATTCCGCGGCCGAAAGACGTATCTATCGCTCGATATCGACGTTGTCGATCCCGCCTTTGCACCGGGGACGGGAACGCCGCAGGTGGGAGGACTCTCGAGCACGCAAATCGTGGATCTTGTCCGGGCCTTGCGGGGGCTAAATCTCGTCGGGTGCGATTTAGTCGAAGTCTCACCGCCGTACGATAGCGCGGAGCTCACTTCCTTGCTCGCCGCCAATCTGCTCTTCGAGCAGCTCTGCTTGCTGGCTTTGCGTTAGCCGCCGTTTCTTACAACAGAATGCAGCACTTTGCGGCAAATTTCCCCGAGCACCCGGGGCGGTATATGATTTGCCCGGCCGAAAACGATGAGTGACCCGACCGAAGCAAAAGTAGCGGACGAAAAAGATTCCTCCCTCACCCACGGCATTTTCCTCGTCGGCGCCCTGCTGTTTCTAGCTGGCGCAATTCTACCGCTTCTCGCCGCTGCTCCTCCTTGGATGATCGCGCTGCGCTGGGCCGGACTCCTTGCCCTGCTGCTAGTCGGACTGCGGAAACGATCCCTGACCTATGGGATTTTTGTGGCCATGCTCGCGGGAGCGGAATTTGGCCACGACTGGCCCTCTGTCGCGGTCAACTTGCAACTCCTCGGCACCATTTTTCTGCGCCTTATCAAGGTCATCATCGCCCCGCTGCTCTTTGGCGTTCTCGTCGTCGGCATTGCGGGGCATGCAGATCTAAGGAAAGTCGGCCGCCTCGGCGTCAAGTCGCTCGTCTATTTCGAAGTAGTCTCGACGATTGCCATGTTCATCGGGTATGCGGCCATCCATTTGAGCCGTGCAGGGGAAGGCGTTCACCTGCCGCCATCGTCAGCGGTCCAATCGCTTAACGTTGCGCCGCACTCCGCCACGCAGCTCATAACAGACATCTTCCCAGAGAACATCGCCAAGTCCGTCGCCCAAGGCCAGGTGCTTCAAATTGTCGTCTTCAGCGTTCTATTCGCCATGGCGCTCATTTTGGTGCCCGAGCCGAAACGCCGTCCCATGCTCGCGTTCGCCGAAAGCCTCTCGGAAACCATGTTTAAGTTCACGAACCTGGTCATGTATGCTGCTCCGCTCGGAGTGTTTGGAGCCGTTGCCTACACCGTTGGCCATCTTGGTTTGGGAGTTCTTCTTCCGCTCGTGAAACTCCTGGCCACCATGTACGTCGCGCTCGCTTTTTTTATCATCTGCGTTTTGTTGCCGATTGCGTTGTGGGCACGCATTCCCATTAAGCGCTTCGTTAACGCCGTCTCGGAGCCCGTCACCCTCGGGTTTGCCACGGCCAGCTCAGAGGCCACCCTCCCTCGCGCCCTCGAGAAATTGGAGTCCTTTGGCGTACCGCGCGAAATTGTTGCTTTCGTCCTCCCCACGGGCTACAGCTTCAATATGGACGGCGCGAGTCTGTATCAATCCTTGGCATTGTTTTTTGTTGTTCAGGCCGCGGGATTGCACCCTAGCGTGGGTCAGCAAGTCATGATGATCCTGACGCTGCTGGTCAGCAGCAAGGGGACCGCCGGCGTGGCGCGCGCCTCCTTGCTGATCGTCTTTGGCACCGCCACTTCTTTTCACTTGCCCATGGAGCCGCTGTTTCTGCTCTTCGCCATCGACCAACTTATGGATATGGGGCGAACAGCCGTCACCGTTCTCGGGAATTGCGTCGCCTGCGTCGTCATTGCACGATGGGAGGGCGAGCTAGATTTGAATTTGGACAATTCGATTTGACAACCCGGAGTACGCTCCTCAAGATTGAGCCATCATGAACCAATCTCTCAGTAGCCGACTCGCCGAAATCGTGCTTCCCGATACGGATGGCAAGGAGATCCGGCTCGGGTCGGTGTGGGCCAGCCGCCCCGCGGTGCTCGTCTTTCTCCGCCATTACGGATGAATTTTCTGCCGCGAACATGTCGCGCAGTTGCGCGAACACGAGCAGGCCTTCCGGGACAAAGGAGCTTCGCTGGCCGCCATCGGGCTGGGTGACGCCCACTACGCGCGAGTGTTTCGGGAGGAGACTGGGATCCAATTCCCGCTCCTGGTTGACGACCATCGCGAGGCCTATCGAGTTGCGGGGCTTGGATCGGCGAATCTGCTCCACCTTCTGCGCAAAGTTAATGCCGCCAGCCGGGAGCGGGCCCGTGCGGCGGGTCATCACCAGCACAAGCTCGGCAAGAACCCCTTCCAACTCGGCGGAAGTTTTGTCTTCGGCCAGGGAAACGTGGATCGTTTCGCGCACATCAGCCAAACTTTCGGCGACAACGCAACGCCCGAGTCACTGCTCGCCGCCCTAACCTAATTTGCTATTATGAATGAGGCTTGCGCAGTCGAGAGTCTGTGCGTTGTTCGACCTCTGTTCCCAAGGTGATGCGTGAAATATCGCCGGAACACGCTCTTATATCTTGGTTTCCTGGTTGTTCTACTTTCCTTTCCTAGCTATTTTTTGTTTTTCGCGCGGTTCCCTATGACCCGTGATTTTCCCTGGGTGAATCTACTCCTTTTCGCGTTTGGTCTGGGCTTGCTCGGCGCGGGCCTGCTTCGTGTCTATAAAAAGCCGAACGAATATCGCGGCAAGATCCTCGGCCTGATTTTCAGCATCATCAGCATCGTCATCATCGCTTTCTTTCTCTTTTTTACGTTTTCGTTCGCGAAGCGCCTCCCCGCTTCCAAGGGAGCGCCGCAAGTCGGCCAGAAAGCTCCCGATTTCACGCTGCCCGATAAAGATGGCAATCCCGTCAGTCTTTCGAAGCTCTGGGGAACTTCCGTCGCTTCTCCCACGACCGGCCATGCCGACCAGTGGGTGCTGCTGATTTTCTACCGTGGCTACTGGTGACCCTTTTGCAACTCCGAGTTACGGAGTTTCCAGGAACAGCTCGATCAGTTTAAGGCTCGCGGGGTGCAGATTGTTGCCGTCAGCGTGGATCCGCCTGGAGTCACGCGCGATCACTGCCGCAAGCGGGGTTACACGTACACATTTCTTTCGGATGAAAAACTCGAGGCCATCCTGCGCTATGACTTACTGCACCAGCACGGCGGTCCCGAGGGAGACATCGCGCGGCCCGCGGAATTTCTAATCGATTCCACCGGCACGATTCGCTGGGTCAACGTGACCGAAGACTACCGCGTGCGCGCGCGGCCCGAACAGGTCCTTGCGCTCCTCGACCAATTCGGAAGAAGACCCTCCAGTGGCGATTAGTCTGCGGCGATCTAATACACAAACATGACGTAGGTTTTGCGGATGGTCTCCTTTACGTCCCAAACACCGCGGCTGTTCGGCGGAAAAAATACCGCGTCGCCCGCTCTTATCTCCATCGGCTCCCCGCCCTCCGGCGTAAAGATGCAGTGGCCGGCGACAAAATGGCAAAACTCCGCTTGTTTCACCTGGCGGCGCCACACCCCCGGCGTGCACTCCCACACGCCTGCCTCGATTTGCTTTTCCGGCAGCGACACCGCTTCGGAACATTTCAATCGCGCCACCTGCTGGCCCAGCGGCGCTCCCACAGGGCCTACGTCAGCAAGCGTCATCCTTGTTGCGTTATGAATCAGGACCGGCTGCATTCATTTACTCCTTGCACGAACCATTGAACCTTCAATTTGATGTGTGAGATTCCCTCTCACGTCAAGCCCCGTCTTCTGGAACGCCCCTCACGACAATACCGCCTTGCCCTTGAATCTTGCGGCCGCCCCTAACTCTTCCTCGATGCGGAGGAGCTGATTGTACTTAGCGATGCGGTCGGTGCGGCTGGCTGAACCGGTCTTGATCTGGCCCGCGGCCGTCGCCACTGCTAGGTCGGCGATAAACGTATCTTCGGTCTCGCCGGAACGGTGCGAAATGATGGAGTTGTATCCCGCCTTACGCGCCAACTCGATGGCGTCGATGGTTTCGGTGACGCTTCCAATTTGATTCAGCTTGATGAGAATGGCGTTGGCAATGCCTTGATTGATGCCGCGAGCAAAAATCTCCGTATTCGTGACGAAAATGTCGTCGCCTACCAGTTGAATTGTCTTCTTCGAAGTCTTGCTACCCATCGATTGCGTCAATGATTTCCAGCCTTCCCAGTCATCTTCTCCCATGCCGTCTTCGATCGACACGATCGGGTATTTCTCCACCCAGTTTGCCCAGTACGCGGCCATCTCCGCGGAACAGTGCGTGGATTTATCTGATTTCTTGAAAACATATTTCCCGCTTGCCCTATCGTAGAACTCGCTGGCCGCCGGGTCCAGGGCGATGCTGACCTGCTCCCCCGGTTTGTACCCCGCGGCCGATATTGCCTCGAGCACGATCTGAATCGCTTCTTCGTTGGATTTGCAGCTCGGCGCAAACCCGCCCTCGTCTCCCACCGCCGTCGAATAGCCGTGCTTGTTGAGGGCACTCTTGAGTGCGTGAAACACTTCGACGCCCCAGCGCAGTCCCTCCGAGAATTTTGGCGCGCCCACGGGCATCACCATGAATTCCTGGAAGTCCACTGAACTATCCGCGTGCGCACCTCCATTCAAGATGTTCATCATGGGAACTGGCAGCAGATTCGCCGAGGTGTCCGTCGAATATCGCGAAAGATATTTGTAGAGCGGCAGCTTCAAGGAGACCGCCGCCGCCCGCGCCGCCGCCATCGACACAGCCAGAATCGCGTTTGCGCCCAGCCTGCTCTTCGTCGGTGTTCCGTCGAGCGAAATCATTTCGTGGTCGAGCCTGCGCTGGTCGGCCGCGTCCGAGCCTGTGATGTGCCTGGCGATTTCCTGGTTGACGTTCGCGACCGCCTTCAGCACCCCTTTTCCCAGGTAGCGCGATTTGTCGCCGTCGCGCAATTCCAACGCTTCGTGTTCTCCCGTGGATGCGCCTGACGGAACCGCTGCGCGGCCCATAGCTCCGGAATCCAGCGCCACATCAGCCTCGACCGTGGGATTGCCCCGCGAATCGAGGATTTGCCGCGCATGGATACGCGTAATTCTCGTGGACATGTTTTCCCCTCTCCGGGAAGGGTGCGAATCGCGAATTCTATAGAAGCTTAACGAAATCGCCGAGTCTTGCGCTTCGCATCACGCGGCTTCGGGCTCCTCGATCAGCGATTCTTGCCGCACTACAATGACGATTCCGGATTCCGTGACATGGAAACGCCTGCGGTCCGCCTCGAGGTCGTACCCGATCTCCGTGCGCTCCGGCAAACTTACGTGACGGTCAATAATCGCCTTCTTGATTCGCGAATGGCGTCCGACGTTCACGTGGTTATAGATGATGGAGTCGGAGATTTCGCAATAGCTGTTGACGCGGACGTCGTAGCCCACCACCGACCGTTGCACACGGCCGCCGGAGATGATCGAGCCTCCCGCGATAATCGAATCCAGCGCCACGCCCATGCGTTCCGGGTCCGCGAAAACGAATTTGGCCGGCGGATATTGTTGTTGCCAGGTCCGCAGCGGCCAGTCTTTATCGTAAAGATTGAAGACCGGTGAGACCGAGACAAGGTCCAGATTAGCTTCGAAGTAAGCGTCAAGCGTACCCACGTCGCGCCAGTAGAGCGTGTCCTTCGGGTTTTCCGCGTTTTCGTCCACGAAGTTATACGCGAACACGCGATGCTTCGAAATAATCCGCGGCAAGATGTCCTTCCCGAAATCGTGGGTGGACTTGGGATCCTCGGAGTCCGCCAGCAGAATCGGTATAAGCAGTTGCGTATTGAAGATGTATACGCCCATCGACCCGTTGCAGCGTTCTGGATTCTGGCAGGATGTCTTCGGAAGGGCGGGTTTCTCTTCGAATCCCACAATCCGCCACTCTTTGTCCGTTTCGATTACCCCGAAACGTCCCGCCGCTTCCTCGGGCGTTAGCTCGATCGTTGCGACGCTCACGTCGGCGCCCGAATCTACATGCTGCGCCAGCATCCGGCTGTAGTTCATTTTGTAAATGTGGTCGCCGGAAAGAATGAACACGTACTTCGAGCGCTCGCTTCCGATCGAATAGATGTTTTGGTAGACCGCGTCGGCCGTGCCCTGATACCACTGCTGCGAAACCCGCATTTGCGGCGGAAGCACTTCGATGTAATCCCCGAGTCCTGCCAGTGGAGACCATCCCCGGCGAATGTGCCGGTTCAGGCTCAGCGCCTTGTATTGCGTCAGCACGAACACCCGGCGCAGGTCTGAATTGATGCAGTTCGACAGCGTCACATCGATGATTCGGTAGACTCCGCCAAATGGAACGGCCGGTTTGGCGCGATCCCGGGTGAGCGGCCAAAGCCTTTCCCCCTGGCCTCCGGCGAGGAGAACTCCGATGGCATCGCGCATTGCGGACATGGCCGACCTCTGGCGCACGAAGGATTGGTTAGCGGCTCATTCTATGCAACGCCACAAAAGAGTACAAGCTGAGTGTGGCGTTGCGGAATGACCGGTGGGTCTGATAGCTGCCTGAAGACGGCTCACGGACGATACAACCGGGCGTGGATTACACATCAAGCCGCAAGTGAAAGGAGGAAAATGGGTTAACTCGCGAGATACTACTGCCCAGTGATAATCACAAAGTGAGGGTACGCCTGCTCACCGGGTCCGGGCACAAAGATTCCTTGACTTTGATGCCCTCAATTGATTAGAAGATGCCATCTACCTCGTGCGATAATCTACAAGGGCGGTGGACCCGAGAGTGGCGCCGCAGAGAGACCAATCCTACCGGATTGGGGGTGAACTACATCGTGGCTGAAGTCATCATTCAGGAGAGCGAATCTCTTGAGAATGCACTGCGCCGCTTTAAGCGCAAAGTGCAGCAGGAAGATATCATCAAGGAAATCAAGAAGCATAGCTTTTACATGAAGCCCGGCGAGAAACGACGGGCAAAAGAAGCGCTTTCGCGGAAGCGACTGCGCAAGAAGCAGCGGCGGGAATCGGACTAAGTCGAGTGCGGCCGCGTTGCGGGTGCTTCACTATGCCCTCGCAGTTCGGCCGACGGTTCCCCCCTCCCTGCTCCTCCGCGCCGCACTTCCGAGAATCAGGCCCCGTAAGGCAGAGAACGTTTGGGTTTCTGTTGCAGCTTCGTGCCCGCAGGCCCATGGGATCCGTGCCCGGCGTCCCCGGGATACAGGTTTCCTCAATCAATCCGGCCCAAGGTGACAAGCTCGCCCGTACCCTGCCAGACCCGGGTCAAGGGGAGAGCGGCTTATGGAATATCACGATAAGGTGCTGAAGTGTTCCGAGTGTGGTGCGGAGTTTGTTTTCACGGCCGGCGAACAAATGTTCTTCGCCGACAAGGGATTCAAAAACGAACCCAAGCGATGTAAGAACTGCAAAGCGAAGCGCGCCGAAGGTGGAGGAGGCGGGGGCCAGATGCGCGCGGAGACGAGAACGAACTGTTCGCAGTGCGGCAAGGAAACGACCGTTCCTTTCCGCCCGACGCAGGGGCGACCGGTTTTTTGCCGGGAGTGCTTCCAGCAACGGCGAACCATGGGCGCGGCCTGAAAGCTGAGTTCACGCAGTTCGCAGAACGGTCAAATTCAAGCGGGACAAATGTTCGTATTTGTCCCGCTTTTCTCTTTGCCCACCTTCCGTATCGGGCGGCAGTAAAACAAATATTTGGGCGTTTCTTCCGAACACGCTTAATGCACGATTCTTGCCAGCCTCTTGATATTCCTTGTCTTCCTCGCCTCGGATGTATTTTGACCTTGGCCGGAGTATGATAACCACTCATAAGTCCTCAGTAAGACTCGTGCGACCCGGAGGGCCACTTCATGGCTCACCGTTTTACCATCGGCGTCGAAGAAGAATTTCAAATCATTGACCCAGCCACGTGCGCGCTGCGTTCGCATGTCAGCCAGCTAATTTCCGCCGCTTCCCCTGACATCATCGAGCAGGTGAAGCACGAAATGCACCAGTCCATTGTGGAAACGGGCACCAACATCTGCCAGAACGTCGCGGAGCTGCGCATCGAGATGCACCGCACGCGCGGCGAACTCGTCGCGGCCGCGGAGCGCGTCGGCTTGCAGGTGGCCGCAGCAGGAACTCACCCGTTCTCCAGCTGGATCGACCAAGTCATTTCTCCCGGTGAACGCTATCAGAACATTATTGAAGAGTTGCAGCAGCTCGCTCGTTCCTTGCTCATCTTCGGCATGCACGTGCACGTCGCCATGCCCGACAAGCAAACCACCATCGACATGATGAACATGGTGCGCTATTTCCTTCCTCATCTTCTGGCGCTCTCCACCAGTTCTCCCTTCTGGATGGGGCGCAACACCGGCCTGAAATCTTTTCGCACCACGGTCTTTCGGCGCTTCCCCCGGACTGGCGTCCCCGAACAATTCGAATCCTGGAGCGCCTACGAAAATTTCGTCAACTTGCTCATCAAACTCAACTGCATCGATAACGGCAAGAAAATCTGGTGGGACGTGCGGCCCCACCCGACTTTCGGCACCCTGGAATTCCGCATGTGCGACGTTGCCACGAAAGTCGAGGAAGCGGTGGCCATCGCTGCGCTTACCCAGGCGATTATCGTCAAGTTGCACCGCCTCTATAAGCGCAACCAGAGTTTCCGCCTCTACCGCCGCGCCTTGATCGAGGAAAACAAATGGCGCGCCGCACGCTACGGCATCGAAGGCAAGCTGATCGACTTCGGCAAGGAAGCGGAAGTCCCCATGCGCGACCTGACTTTGGAACTTCTGGATTTCGTCGATGACGTCCTGGACGATCTGGGCAGCCGCAGCGCTGTCGAATATGTCCACACGATCTTGAACGAAGGCACGAGCGCGGAGCGTCAGTTGCGCGTCCACCGGGAGACCGGCGACCTGAATGCCGTGGTGCGCCACCTGGTCGCTGAAACGCGTGGTGGCGTGACCGAACCGCGCACTTCTTCGGCGCACGCAGTGAATTGAGCGCCGTCTCCGAATATCCATACAGGAGCAGGAACATGATCAAGGTTGGCCTTCTTTGCGGGCGCGAATATAGTTTTCCCCCTGCATTCATCGTGCGCGTCAACGAACTCGGCAAGAAAGACGGCGTCGCCGCGGAGTTCGTCAAGCTGGGCGGAACGCGCATGGGCGAGAGAGCCGAGTACCGCGTCATCGTCGATCGCATCTCGCACGAGGTCGACTACTACCGCGGTTTCCTCAAGCACGCCGTGCTTCAAGGAACCTACGTCATCAACAATCCTTTCTGGTGGACCGCCGACGACAAATTTTTCAATTACGCCATGGCCGCGAAACTCGGCATCGCTATCCCCAAGACAATCCTCCTTCCGCAAAAAGGTTACCCGAGTGATGTGGACATCAACTCTGAGTCCCTGCATAACTTGACCTATCCGATCGATTGGGATGGCCTTCTCGATCATGTTGGCCGGCCCGCGATCTTGAAACCTTTCTCCGGAGGCGGTTGGAAGCATGTCTACAAAGTGCAAAACAAAGAAGAACTCCTCGCCGCCTACGATAAAACCTCGCCCTACTGCATGACCCTCCAGGAGTTCATCGATTTCTCGCAGTACGTCCGCTGCTTCACCTTCGGCAAGACGGACATTTTCCCCGTGCACTACGATCCCAAGGAGCGGCGATATCTTGTCGAGCATGATTACCTCTCACCGGAGCTTGCCGCGCGCATCGTGAAAGACGCGCAAACCATCAATCAAGCGCTTGGCTACGAAATGAACACTATCGAGTTCGCCGTGAAAGATGGCGTCCCGTACGCCATCGACTTCCTCAATCCCGCTCCTGATTTTGAGCGGGACCGCATCACGGAATTTTATTTCGAGCACGCCGTCGACAAGATGGCCCGCCTGGTCATCGACCGCGCCTTGAACGGCGCTGTGTCCTCGCCCTGGCCGCGCTGGGAAGAGATGCTGGGGCTCGGCGCACCCGGCGGATTTGTCGGCGCGCCCAAGAACGCTGGCACGCACGCCGTGGCAGGACAATTTGCCTCCGGCCAGGCAGGAAAGCGCGCGACGTGACGAGCGCGCCGACACCTTCGATCGGGCCACCCGATCCTGTCGCGGAGTGGCACGACATTTTGAAGGCCACGCTCCTGCGCATGCCTGCTCTTCCCGAAGTCCTGTTCAAGCGCATGCGTAAGGCAAAGCTTACCTTCGGCGACCGCGTCCACTGTCCGTTCCTTCGTCCCTTTTTTCTCACTCCCGCGGATGAGCAACGTGTCCGCTCCGTCGCGGAAACCATCGCCGAACTCGGCGAACGCGTTGTTTCTGCGGCGCTAAAGGACAAGAATCTCTTTGTCCAGTTGCATTTGCAGCCTGAGGAGGAACGGCTTGCCCGCCTGCCCGCCGGCTACGGACTGGCCAGCACCGCCTCACGTCTGGATTCTTTCCTCCTTCCTGATTCCCTGAAGTTCGCGGAATATAACGCCGAATCGCCCGCCGGCCTGGGCTACGCGGAAACTCTCGCGGAGATGTTCCGCGAACTCCCCGTGATGACGCAATTCATTAAAAAATTCGACGTGCAGGGCTACGCTCTCAGCTCCAAGCTCCTCGATGCCTTGCTTTCGAGTTATGCCGACTGGGGCGGAACCTCCAAGCCGCCGCAAATCGCTATCGTCGATTGGGAAGGAGTGCCGACCTGGAGCGAATTTGAAATCCTCCAGCAGCGCTTCGAGGCCAGGGGCGTGCCCACTCTCATCGCCGATCCAAAGGAACTCCTTTTCGACGGCAGATCGCTCACTGCCGATGGGAAAAAAATCGATCTGGTCTACCGCCGCGTGCTCATCAACGACCTCGTGGCGAGACCCCAGGAATGTTCCGCGCTGGTGAAGGCTTACACAGCTAACGCCGTCTGTGTCGCCAATACTTTTCGCTGCAAGATTCCCCACGTAAAGACGTTTTTTGCCGTCCTCACCGATGAGCAAAACGGCGCGCTCTTTTCCCACAACGAGCGCGAGCTAATCAAACGCCACATCCCTTGGACGCGCGTCGTCGCGGACGTCCAAACGGCGCATTTCGGCGAGCAAATCGAATTGCTGGCCTTCCTTCGCCGCCACCGGGATAACCTGGTCCTCAAACCCAGCGATGAGTACGGCGGCTCCGGCGTAACGCTCGGCTGGGAAACCGGCGAAGCCGCCTGGGACACCACGATCGAGCGTGCGCTCACCGCCGAAAATGGCGTGTGGATCGCCCAGGAAAGAATTCCCATCCGCCGCGAAACTTTTCCCTACATCCCGCAAATCGGAAAAGTCGACTTCCGGGACATGCTGGTGGACTCCGCTCCTTACCTCTTCCGCGGCAAGCTCTGCGGCTTCCTCACGCGCTTGAGCGCCACCGGCCTCGCCAACGTCACCAGCGGCGGCGGCCAAGTTCCCGCCTTCCGCGTCACCCCCCGTGTTTCGTAACACAGGCCAAAGCCTCTGCTGACTTTTCCGATGCCCTTGCTTTCGCCCGATGAGGAAAATCCTCGCCGAATCCATTAAACTGGCCAGGTGAAATTTGGCTCCCCACAAACCGACCTGCTCCCCGGCGCGCGCAACGCCGTCGAAACGTGTCTCGCCGTCCAGCCAGGGGAACGCGTCGCGCTTTTCGCCGACCAGGCCAGCGCTTCGGTCGCCGCGAGCCTCGCCTTCGCTCTAAGAGAGCGCCACGCCGCGCTCGCTGAATTTCTGCTCGAGGATTTTGGTCCTCGGCCCATGCGCGAGGTGCCGAAGGAGATCCTCCGCGCCCTCGAAACCGCGGACGCCGGCATCCTCTGCATGCAGCCCCAGCAAGGCGAACTAGGCGTGCGCATGGCCATCGTCAAAGTGGTCGAGCGCCGCCAGATCCGCTACGCCCACATGGTCGGAGTCACTCCGGCCATCATGCGGCAGGGCATGCGAACCGACTACCGCCAGGTCGACCGCCTCAGCGACAAACTTCGCGAACGCATGCTCCGCGCCGAAACTCTCACCGTGAAGACCGAGGCCGGCACTTCCTTCAAAGCGCATTTTGACCGCAAGCTCGACTGGGTAAAGACCAGCGGCCTCATTAGCCCCCGCTACTGGTCGAATCTCCCCGCCGGCGAAGTCTTCACCACGCCCGCGACCGTCGACGGAACTTTCGTTTGCGACGCCAGTGCCGGCGACCATTTCAACGCCAAGTACGGCGACCTGCAATCGACTCCGCTCCTGCTGAAGATCGAGGCCGCTCGCCTGACCGGCGTCGAATGCGCGCGCAAGGATTTACGAAATGAATTCTGGGACTATTGCCACACCGACGAAAACAGCGACCGCGTCGGCGAACTCGCTTTCGGCACGAACCTCGGCCTCTCCGAAATGATCGGCATCCTGCTCCAGGACGAAAAATTTCCCGGTGTACACATCGCCTTCGGCGATCCCTATGGCAGCCAGACCCACGCCGACTGGAAATCGCGTACCCACGTCGACGTCCTCGCGCGCAACTGCGACGTCTGGATCGATGACGATCAAGTCATCGATAAGGGCCGCTATCAGCTCGACCACCTCGGTCTTTCCTGAACCCGCGCCGTCGCGTTTCGAGTCGCTGTCCAGCCACCTTTCCCGACGTTGACCTGCTGCCAGACCGCCTGTATCATCCGCGCATCCCAATTTTAATTCTATCGGAGAGGTTCACCATGTCGAAGAGTGCGAAATTCCTTGGCGCGAAATACATCGTAGTGATTGCAATCGCGGTCCTGCACACTGCTCCTGGTTTGTTGCAGGCGCAGCAGCCGCCCATCAGTCCGGACGTGTACGCCCAGCTCAAATATCGCTACATCGGCCCGGAAGGCAACCGCGCTACTTCGGTCGCCGGAGTGCCGGGCAAGCCGAACATCTGGTACGTGGGCGCCGCGTCCGGCGGCATTTTCAAGAGCACGGACGGCGGCATCCACTGGGATCCCATCTTCGACTCGGAACCCGTGGCGTCCATCGGTTCGCTAGCGGTGGCTGCGAGCGATCCGAACATCGTGTGGGCGGGAACCGGCGAATCGTTCATCCGCAGCCACATCTCCGTGGGCCAAGGGATTTACAAATCCCTGGACGCGGGCAAGACCTGGTCGTTGATGGGTTTGGAGAAGGCAGGCCGCATCGGCCGCGTGGAGATCGACCCCCGCAATCCAGACGTCGTGCTTGCGTGCGCGCTCGGCCACGCCTATGGGCCGCAGCCGGAGCGCGGCGTCTTCCGCACCAGCGACGGCGGCAAGACTTGGGACAAAGTGCTCTTCGTCGACGAAAACACGGGCTGCTCCGACCTGGGCATCGATCCCAATAATCCGCGAATCCT
>Ga0210400_10000686_pt1 | contig 36377 bp, 36 predicted proteins | sample IncBWH26MmetaG_FD_155456 | JGI IMG/M metagenome (GOLD analysis project Ga0210400, IMG submission 155456) | Forest soil microbial communities from Barre Woods Harvard Forest LTER site, Petersham, Massachusetts, United States - Inc-BW-H-26-M | ecosystem: Environmental > Terrestrial > Soil >... | reverse complement strand
CAGTGCAAAGATCGCACGCCCGATCGGCTGCTGCGGCTTGGGCAGCTTGGTCAGCACCAGCGTGAAGGCCATCGGGATCAGAACGCCACCGGCGAATCCCTGCAACCCGCGCATTGCGATCATCGACGCCAGGTCGTGGGTGAAAGCGCAGGCGACCGAGAAAACCGCGAATAAAGTGGCGCTGGCGAGCATATACCGGCGGAACGAGAACACCCGGCTGAGATAATCGGTGAGGGGGATAACCACGATCTCGCCGATCAGGTAGGAGGTCGATATCCAGGAACCGTTATCGACACCGGTGCCGATGCCGCCCTCGATATTGAGGAGCGAGGCGTTGGTGATCTGGATGTTCAGGATCGCCATGAACGCACCGATCATGGCGGCGATAACGGCTATCCAGGTCGTGGTGCTGGCGCGATTGCGGTCGGCGGTTGCGCGCTCACGCCCGGCCTGAGCGGCAGGGAGCGCGGATATCGGAGCTGACATGACGAGATTCGACATGACACGGCCCTCTCATGATTTGGGGGAGCGATTGGATAGTTTGAACGCCACCGCCGCGGCCTCGCGCTCGCGCGCCTGCGACTTGGTCGCGATAGTCGGAATCACCGACATGCCCGGCCGCAATTCGATCGGCGCATCACCGCGGCGGTCGAGCACGATCTTGACCGGAATGCGCTGCACCACCTTGGTGAAATTGCCGGTGGCATTGTCCGGCGGCAACAGCGCGAATTCCTGGCCGCTTGCGGGCGCGATGCTGTCGACGCGGCCGTGGACGGTCTCGCCGGGGAACATGTCGACGGCGATGTCGACCTGCTGGCCTTCGCGCACGTCGGTAAGCTGTGTTTCCTTGAAGTTTGCCACCACATAGGCGCCGGCGGCCGGCACCACCGACATCAATTGCGTTCCGGCCTGCACAAACTGGCCGACGCGCAGCGTGCGGTTGCCGACGATGCCATCGATCGGCGACACGATCGTGGTGTAGCCGAGATTGAGGTCGGCCTGGTTTTGCGCGGCGGTGGCGCGCGCCAGCGCCGCGGTCGCCTGCGCGATCTCGGCCTTGAGGAGATCGACCTGCTTCAGTGCCGAGGCATGGTTGGCGGTGTCGCGCTGGATCGCGGCCTCGGCGCCGGCGATGCGCGATTGCGCCTGCTGCGCGTTCTGCACGCTGCCGTAGCCGGTCGCGGCGAGATCGGTGTAGCGCTTGTTCTCCTGCGCGGCGAACGTGACGGTCGCCTTGTCGACCTCGATGGTGGCCTTCGCCGCGTCGATCACCGTCTGCTGGACGTCGAGCTGGGCCTGCTTGCTTGCGATCGCTGCCTTGGCTGCGGCGACGTCGGCTTTGGCCTGATCGAGCGCGACCCGGTAATCGCGCTCGTCGATCCGCGCCAGCACCTGGCCGGCGCTGACGCGCTCATTGTCGCCGACCAGAACCTCGCGGAGGTAACCTGAGACTTTAGGCGCGATCGTCGTGTTGTCGGCCTTCACATAGGCGTCATCGGTGGAAACCAGGAACCGGCCGACCGTCCAATAATCCCCGCCATACCAGGTGCCGCCGGCGATGACGGCCACCGCCGCGCCGGTCATTAACATCTTGCGAAGATTATATCTTTTGTGAGCCGCGGGAGTGCCGGCGGCCTGGTCGCCCGTGCTCACATTGGGCTTGCCCGGCTGAGCCGTGAAGTTATCGGGAACCGGACGCTCGATCTCGAAACTGGTGGAGTGGTGAGACATGGCTAGCTCCTCAGATGCCCTCGAAAAAGGATAATTAGGAAACTTGATATTTTCCAAAATACCCACTATCTTGGGACTGTCAATGGAATGACAGGCATCATGTAAAAGCATGGCTGAGATCGACACCACCCAGGACCGGCGCTGCCGGGGCCGCCCGCAAGTCCGGCCCGACGACGAAACCCGCCGGCTCATTTATGAGGTCGCGCGTCGCGAGTTCGCAGCGCACGGCTATGCCGCGACCAGTATGGAGACCGTGGCCCGCAGCGCCGGAATATCCACCAAGACGCTGTATCGCCTGAACCCGACCAAGGCTGCGCTGTTCGAAGGCATGGTGACGGACCGGCTCGACCGCTTGCAATTCGAGGTCAACCTCCACGCCGCCGATCACACCGACCTCGAAGAGGCGCTACGTGCGGCGCTGACAATTTGTACCGATCTCGCGCTCGACGAAGAGGTGATCGCCCTGCAACGCATGATCTTGCAGGAGGCCGGCAAGTTTTCCGATATTTCCGCAACGTTCTATGTCAACGCCATCCAGCGCACCGCTGTGGCGCTGGCGGACTGGCTCAGGGTGCAGCAGGCGCGTGGGTTGATCGCGCTCGATGATGTCGACGAGGCGGCCGGCATGCTGCTCGGCATGGTAACCTCAGCGCCGCGCCGCGCCGCCATTTTTGGCCAGGTGCCGCTGCCGTCGCGCCCACAGATCGAAGCGCGGGTGCGTACCTGCGCGGCGCTGTTCTTGCGAGGTTGTCAGGTGGTCGAAGATTCTGCTTCGGTTTAGATACTTTGCGATCCGCAACGCTCGCCATCGCGATGCCGGCCGATTGACGGCGAGTTTCTCAAAAGAACACCCGGGGACGCAAACCGGCGTGAAACCAGGTGATCATCGCATAGATGTCGTAGACGGGAAGGCCGACGGCGGCCTGCAGCGCCGCTGCATATGGCGGCATGTTGGTGCATTCGAGCACGATGGCGCCGATGTCGGGATGTTTGGCGACGAGATCACGGCCCGCGCCTACCACATCCTGCTCGGCGAGCGCGACATCCATGTCATCCTTCTCGGCCTTGATCAGCACGCGGAAAAACTCCCGGCCGTTTTCGGTGCCGACAACAGGCGTATCGAGCGGCACGCCGGCGCCGGCAAGATGGGCCGGCGTCAGCGTGGAGCCCGAAACAGTGACGAGGCCGACGCGTTTGCCGGGCGGCAATGTCGCCTGCACCCACGGCACCTGCATCAGCGATGAAGTTGCGACCGGCACGCCGACGGCGCCGGCGATCTCCTTCTGAAACAACGAAAGGAAGCCGCAATTGGTGGTGATTGCCTCGGCGCCGAGACGGACGAGATCTTTGGCGGCGTCGATGAAATCCGGTAACAGCCCGGCCGCGCCCTTCAGCACCACTTTTTCCGGGCTCGCTCCGCTCACCACCCGGTACAGCACCGGGAAAGGCCAGGTCGTGGCATTGCCCATGTCGCCGGGAATCCGCGGAAACTTCGCTTCCAGCATCAGAATGCCCAGCGGTGCGCCATAGATGGCCTTGCCGCCGCGCGCGATGCGCGACGCGACGATGGAATCTGGATGTGCGCTCATGGCCCGGTTCTCTTCACGACGACAAGAATGATCTGAGGTATCAGAGGTAGCGTTTCGGATCGAACGGCGCGACCGGAATCTCAGGTTCGCGCCCGCCGATGAGCTGGGCCACCACGCGGCCGGTGCGCGCCGAACTGACCAGGCCGACATGGCCGTGGCCGAAGGCATAGACGACATCGTGCGAGGCGCGGGAATAGCCGAGACACGGACGGCCGTCCGGCATGCTCGGCCGATGCCCGAACCAGAGACGAATGCGCTCCGCCGGTAGATCCTTCGGCAGTTTCGGGAACATGCCGATCAAATGATCGCGCAGGATCTTGGCGCGTTTCCAATTGGGAGCGGCATCGAGCCCGGCGATCTCCACCTGGCCGGCCGCGCGCAGGCCTTTATCGGTCCAGTTCACCACCATCTTGGCGTCGGAGGCCATCACGGAGGTGCGCGGACCGGTGTCGGCATGTTCGATCATGACGTGATAACCGCGCTCGGTTTCCAGCGGCAGGCGGTCGCCGATCGAGGCTGCGAGCGGTTTCGATCGCGCGCCGGCGGCGACCACCGCCGCATCGCAGGCGATCTCGCCTTTGTCGGTGAGAACCGACATCAGCTTGCCGTTCGCAAGTCGCAGGGCTTTGGCGCGGGCGTTGACAAATTTGGCGCCGCGCGCGCGGGCGTATTCCGCCAGCGCCGCGACATAGCCGCCGGGATCGCGGCAACGGCCGGCTTCCTCGACCAGCACACCGAATTGATAGCGCGGATGCAGGTCCGGCTCGCGCTGGCGCATCTCATCGCCTGAGAGCTCCATCCATTCCACACCAACGCGCTTGCGAATGCGCCAGCCGAGCGCGTCGGCGTCGAACGCCGCGCGCGATGGATAGATGTGCATCAGACCCTGGCGTTCGATCAGATGGCCGACACCGGCTTCCTCCGCGAGTTTCTTGTGCAGTGACGGCGCATCGACCAGCAGCGGGCGCAGCGCTCGCGCCGTCGCCTCGACCCGGGCTTCGGTCCAGCCGGAGAGCACGTACTTGATCAGCCAGGGCAGCGCCTGGGGCAGATAGAGCCAGCGGATCGCCAGCGGCCCCAGCGGATTCATCAGGAATTTCGGCACTTTCTTCCACACGCCGGGCCCGGCCGGCGGAATCACCGAATGCGTCGACAGCCATCCGGCATTGCCGTAGCTGGCCGCCTGTTCGCCGCCCGGCGTTGCGGGTTCGACGAGTGTGACGCGATGGCCGTCGCGCAGCAGTTCGATGGTGCTGATGACGCCGATGGCGCCGGCTCCAATGACGACGACGTGCCGGCCGGATGGCTCGTTCATGCGGAGGTTTCTCGGTTCGGGACAAAATCCTCAGGCCGCGATCAAGCGCGCGGATCGGTGGTGAATCCCTGACCGTTCATCAGGAGGCAGCCGTTATCGGCACGGCAATTGCTTTTCATGCTGAATACAGAAATAGTTGAGACCGGTCCCGCGAGCAAGCATGTCGGGGCGGATTCTCAAACGGGGGTCAGGTCATGAATCGCAGAGACGCTCTCACCACGGTTGCGCTGGCCGGCGTCGCCGTTGCCGCCTCGCTTGAATCGGCTGCCGCCGAGACCGCGCCGGTCAATTCCGCTTTGGAGCGTATCAAGCGCACAGGCGTGTTGCGCGTCGCCGTCCTCGTCGGCCAGGAGCCTTATTTTCACAAGGATCTGTCGACCGGCCAATGGTCGGGTGCCTGCATCGACATGGCGAACGACATCGCTGCCAAGCTGAGCGCGAAAATCGAAGTGGTCGAATCCACCTGGGGCAACCAGATCCTGGATCTGCAGGGCGACAAGGTGGATATCGCCTTCGCCGTCAACCCGACGCCGGAGCGCGCGTTGGTGATCGATTTTTCGACGCCGATCCTGGTGCATTCCTTCACGGTCATTACCCGAAAGGGCTTTGCGAAGCCGTCGACGTGGCAAGAAATCAACAAGCCCGAGGTCAAGATCGCGATCGATATCGGCTCGACCCACGATCTCATTGCCCGCCGCTATTGCCCGAAGGCCAACATCCTGGGCTTCAAAACCCGCGACGAGGCGATCCTGGCGGTCGCCACCGGCCGCGCCGACTGCAACGTCTCGCTCGCCGTGCTGGCGGTCACAACGCTGAAGAAGAATCCCGCGCTGGGCGAATTGGTGATCCCGCGGCCGTTGCTGACGCTGCCGACCAATATGGGAATCCGCGCCGAACCCGACCGCCGCTACAAGGATTTCCTGAGCGCCTGGGCCGACTACAACCGTAGCATGGGCCAGACCCGGGAATGGATGCTCAAGGGTTTCGCCTCGCTCGGTTTGACGGCGGAAGACATTCCCGCTGAAGTGCAGTTCTGACGCGCGATGTATGCGTGGGACTTCGCGGCGCTGAAGCCCTATTGGGGGCTGATCTGGCAAGGGCTCGGCGTCACCGTGCTCTACACGGTGATCACCGTTGTTGCCGGGCTCGCGATCGGCCTTTTGACCGGCATCCTGCGCACGATGGGTCCGCGCTGGGTCTCGATTCCCGTGCGGGGCTACATCGAGGTGTTTCGCTGCACGCCGCTGCTGGTGCAACTGGTCTGGGTCTACTACGCGCTGCCGGTGCTGATCGGCGTCGACATGTCGGCGGCGACGGCTTGCTTCCTGACACTCTCGCTCTATGCCGGCTCCTTCTACGCGGAAATTTTCCGCGGTGGCATCGAGGCGATCGATCGCGGCCAGTGGGAGGCCGGCCATGCTATCGGCATGCGGGAGAGCCGGATCTTCCGCCGCATCGTGTTGCCGCAGGCCATTCAGGTGATGGTGCCGTCCTTCATCAACCAGACGATCATACAGCTTAAAAACACCTCGCTGGTATCGACCGTGGCGGTCGGCGATCTGCTCTATCAGGGATCGGTGATCACGGCCGCGAGCTATCGGCCGCTCGAGGTCTATACCACGATCGCGGTGCTCTATTTCGTCGTGCTGTTTCCGCTCACCCTCATTGCCGACCAGATGGAACGACGGTTGGGAGCGCACCGGTGAATCAGGCAGTCCCGATTTTGGCCGCTCAGAATATCCGGAAGGCGTTCGGCGCCAATCAAGTGCTCAAGGGCGTTTCGCTCACGGTCGCGCGCGGCGAAGTGGTTTCGCTGATCGGCGCCAGCGGTTCCGGCAAGTCGACGTTCCTGCGCTGTCTCAACCTGCTCGAGACGCCGCAAGAGGGCGAACTTGCGATCGGTCGCCATCATTTCGAATTCGGCAAGGGCCGTCGCGCTCCCGACAAGGAGCAACTGGCGCTGCTGCGCCGCGATGTCGGCATGGTGTTCCAGCACTTCAACCTGTTTCCGCATCGCTCGGTACTCGATAATGTGATCGAAGGGCCGGTGCAGGTGAAGAACATGGCGAAGGCCGAGGCGAAAGACCTCGGCCGCGATCTGCTTGCGAAAGTCGGCCTCGCCGACAAGGCCGACAGTTTTCCGAGCCGGTTATCCGGCGGACAGAAGCAACGCGTCGCGATTGCGCGGGCGCTCGCCATGAAGCCCGACGTGATGCTGTTCGACGAGGTGACCTCCGCGCTCGATCCGGAACTGGTCTCCGAAGTTCTGGCTGTGATCCGCAATCTTGCCTCCGAAGGCATGACCATGATCCTGGTCACCCACGAAATGGCTTTTGCGGCGGATGTTTCCAATCGCGTCGGGTTCATGAGCGAGGGGGTATTGGCGGAGATCGGCGCCGCTGCCGACGTGATCCGCAACCCACGGAATCCGCGGCTGATCGCTTTCCTGAACCGGTTTCACCAACAGGCCGGTGCTGGTCCAGCGTAATCAAGGCAGACTATTCGTGATGTGAAGCGCGTGACGTGCCTCATGCGCCAGTTCGCCGACTGGCCTCGAGAAACCGAAGGTCGATATATCTGTTCGGATCGTTCAGCGTCATCTGGGGTTTGCCGTAGCGCGACCGCAGGGCCAGCACGCAGGCCAGACCGGCTTGATCGATCTCGCCGCCGCGATAGAACCCGAATTTCGGGTGCAGCAGTTCGTCATAGCTGGCAATCGCGACGTCCTCGGCCATTTGCGGAAGATTTCGCCGCAGAATGGCGATGGCGTCACTGCGATTGCCCGGCGCGTACAGCCAGTCGATGGCGTCGCGGTAGCCGCGGATGTAGCCGATAACCGTCTGTTCGTTGGCGTTGGCCCAACTGCGGCGCGCGGCGCCGACATTCCCCTGGTAGGGCCCAAGTATTTCGACCGCGCGCGCCAATTCGTTGAGGCCGTGCGCCTTGGCGATCAGATTATAGGGCGCCGAGAGCAGCGTGCCGTCGCCTTCGCCGGCCCGCAATCTGGTCCATCGTTCAATCATGCCGCCGGCGCGCGCGACGTCGTAGGCCTCTGCGAGGAGTCCGGCACGCCCCAAGATATCATAGAGGACAAACGCATAGCCGGTCGTCATCGCGTCGACCAAAAGCTGCTTTCCCTTCAAGGCTGATATCTCCTTGAGGTCCGGGCTACTGACCAAGCTCAAAAAGGCGCTGTCACTGCCCATGAAGGCGAAGAACTCCGGCTGCGGTCCGATCGGCGCTTCGCCCTGGCCCTCGACATAGGCCACGATATTATCGACGCCGGTCATCGCGATCTCGAATTTCCCGGCAGCCATATCCGTCATTTGGGTCACGGAGTTGGGCGTATGCTGCACTTCTATTCGAAGGCCCTCGCGCGCGAAGAATCCTTTGTCGATGCCGACATAAAGTCCCCAGTTGAAGCCTCCGGGGAATACGTTGACGCGAAGGCGCTTCAGATCGTTGTCGGGAACGGATGCGGTCATTTCGCGCGCGCGGCCATCAGCGCAGGCTTGAGGAACAGCGACAGCACTGCCGCGAACAGGCAGAGTCCGACGAGTTGCAGATTTCCGGCCCTGGTCCAGCCGGCAAGCGATGCCACCCATCCGATCAGATAGCCGGCAACGGTCGCAGAGCCGTACAGCGCCGTAATGAATATGCCGGAGGCGCGTCCGGCAAGCACGCCTGCGACCGACTTCACGCTGTATCCGGCAAGATTCACGAACAGCGTGCCGCTGAAGATCATGCCGAGGATGCATGAAAGCGTTGCTTGCTGCATAACACCGGTTGGGCCGTTGAAAAGCGCCAGGCAAATCGCGGCGCCGGCGACAAAGGCTGCAGGAAGCACGGCGCGCGCCGAAAAACGGTCACCCAGCCATCCCGTAAAGATCGAGACCAGAACGCCGAGGCCATAAGCGCTCATCACGCGCCCGATGTCCGGCGGCGCGAAGTGCAGTTCTTCGCGCAGGAACGTCGGATACATGCCGAGATAGCCGTACAGCGCGAGGCCAAACGAGATGCTGAGACACGTCAGGATGATCGTGTTGGAGTTTCGCAGCGTTGGCGCGCCCCCGACTGTTGCTGCCGCCGTGGATGCTGGCTGTCCCGCGGCTTCGCTGAGCCAGGGCCGCAGCACGGCCGCAATCACCAGCATCACGGCGAGCCCGATCACGCCGAAAACGATCATCGGCACGCGCCACGAACCGTAGGCGACGAGCAGGCTCGTACCCAGAGCCGGCGCGATCGCCGCACCCAGTGCATAGGCGATGTTGAGGCAGCCGAGCGCCGCCGCCTTGTAGCGCGTAAAGTAGCCCGCGAAGATCGCGAGCAGCGCGGTCAACTGCATGGCTTCACCGACGCCGGTGATGGCGCGATAGACCAGCATGTCGCCATAGCCGACGGCTGTCGCGGTGACGATCGTGCCCACCGAGTAGATCAGGATCCCGATCTGCATGACCGTCTTGCGCGAATAGCGCGCCGTGAGATAGCCCGTCGGAATCCCGGCGAGCGCCATGCCGAACGTGAAGATGGTCGACAGCAGTCCGGCCTGCTGCAGATTGAGGCCATATTCGCGCCGCACGTCGGTCAGGAGCAACGGGAACAGAGCGCGATCCATGGCATTGACGCAGTAGGACAGGATCAGAATGATGATCGCCAGCGAGGCAAGGAGCGAAACCGTTCCTTCGTTTACCTCCGAAGCGCTCTCCTGGGCGACGTCAGTCATGCGCTTTGTCCATTCGCAATGGTGCTGAAAATATCAGGCCGGCTTGTTCGAGGAGACGAACCAGTCGTGGATGCGCTCGCCGGTCCAGAACGTCACGTCCTTGTGGGCCCGCATGTGTTCGAGCGCCTCGCGGAAATAGCGCGACCGGTGCGGCGCGCCCATGATGTAAGGGTGCACGACAAGCGCCATGATGCGGGCTGAGTCGGCGGAATCCGAATAGATTTGATTGAACTGATCGATCGCGCGATTGCGGTACTCGGTCGCGGCGTGATGCTGGATCAGCATCATGGCGACGTCGTTGCATTCCTGGGTGTAGGGCACATTGAGGATCGGCTTGGTTCGGGTCTTCAGCCACACCGGCTGGTCGTCGAGTACCCAGTCGCAGACGTAGTCAAAACCTTCTTCGATCAGCAGATCGGGGGTCTCCCAGGTTTCGGTGAGGCCGGGGCCGAGCCAGCCGCGCGGCCGGCGGCCGGTGATGCGTTCGATCGCGGCGCGCGTCTGTATGATGTCCTCGCGCTCGTTCTTGACGTGCTGCATGTTGGTCTGGGTCAGGCCGTGGCCGATGAACTCCCATTTGCGCTCGATCGCCGCGCGCGAGATCGGCTCATACGCCTTGATCGCGGTGCCGTTGATGGCCAGCGCGGCGGTGATCTTCAAGTTGTCGAGCGTTTCGAGCAGCCGCCAGAAGCCCACACGGTTGCCGTATTCGTGCCAGGCCCAGTTCGGAATATCCGGCATCGGCGACCCGCCCGCCGGCGGGGTCAGCACGGTGCGCGGCATCGTCTTCTGGATATCCCATTCCTCGACATTGACGATGACCCAGACCGCCATCCGCGCGCCGTCCGGCAGGGTTTGTTTTTTGCGACCGACGATCGGGTCGAATGTGATGCGTTCGGTGGGCAGCATGTCTTAAGCTCTCGGCTCGGTAATTTGGAGGTGGAGTTGTTCGAAACCGGCAATCTCGCCCACGATCTGATCGCCGGGCATGAGAGGGCCGACCCCGGCGGGCGTCCCTGTGAAGATCAGGTCGCCGGGCCGCAGTTCATATTGCATCGACAGGTTGGCGATAATTTCCGGAACCTTCCAGATCAGTTCGGAGAGATCGCCGCGCTGCTTTTGCACGCCGTTGACATGCAGCGTGATCGCGCCGCGATCCGGATGGCCGCTTTGCGCCACCGGCACGATCGCGGTGCAGGGTGCCGAGCCGTCGAACGACTTCCCCATTTCCCACGGCAAGCGGCGATCACGCGCGTCGCGCTGGCGATCGCGGCGCGTCATGTCGAGTCCCACGCCATAGCCAAAGACGAGATCCAGTGCTTTGGCGACGGAAACCTTGCGGCCCTGCGCGCCAATGGCGACGACGAGTTCGATCTCGTACTGGAAATCCTGGGTATCGTCGGGATAGCGGATCGAGGCGCGGTTCTGCACCAGGGCATCGGCCGGCTTCTGGAAAAAGAACGGTGGGTCGCGCTCATCCGCTTCCTTCATCTCCCTGATATGGTCGAGATAATTGCGGCCGACGCAATAGATGCGGCGCACGGCAAACAGATCCGACGAGCCCAGGACCGGAAGCGCGTGCACTTCCGGCGCCACCACGAAACTGGTTGTCGCGCTTACCGGCATCCGATCGTCTTTCGTGAAGTCATGTTGGGCTTCTGTTGGAGGTGTGTACAGTTTCGGCGATATTCCCAAAAATGTGTACAATATGAGTAGCCGAGTCAAGCCGAATGGCATATTTATTGTCCTTGGCGAAAGAGCGGAACGGCGCAGGTCAGGCTTTGCAAAAACCGGATACATTCGAGCCCGAGAGCGGTTTGGCGTCCGAGCGATCGGATGGCGAAGCGATGCTTCCCGCGACGCGGTCCGCCTGGCTCGTCGAGCACCTGCGCCAGGCGCTGCTGGATGGCCGTTATCCGTCCGGCTCCCGATTGAACGAGGTGCATCTCAGCCAGGAGCTCGATGTATCGCGCACACCGGTGCGGGCCGCGCTCCAGACGCTCGCGGGCGAAGGCTTGTTGCATCATCAGCCCAACAAGGGATTTACGGTCCGCGAATTCCTGCTGACGGAGCTCGTCGAAGCCTACGATATGCGGGCGCTGGCCGAAGGGCTCGCGGCGCGGTTTTCCGCCGAACGCGGTCTGTCGGACGAAGCGAGACGAACGATCGACGCCGCTTTGTCCGACGGCGATCGGACCTTGTCGGGCCGCGATGATCTGGAAGCGCAGCGCGCGGCCTATGCGCAAATGAACCAGGCTTTCCACGGTGCGATTCACGCCGCGGCCAAGTCGGAGCTGGTGCGCGAGGTGATCCGCATTTGCCAGCGCGTGCCACAGGCCTCGGCCCGCAACGTGGTCGCGTTCGATCTCAATGGCATTCGACGACGGCACGATATGCATCATGCCATCTACCATGCCATTCTCGCGCGCGAGCCACAGGAAGCCGAGCGGCTGATGCGCGAGCACGTGGTGTCCGTGAAGATTTCCATGATCGAGAACATCGCGCGTCGCGGACGGTAAGCGGGTTTAACCCCGCAAACCGCGGAATCGCCGATCGTGCTTCCTGTCAGATTGCAGTTCCTGACAGATAACGCATTCACCTCAAGCGGCTGGTATCGACGCCGAGTTTACTCGGGATTGCGGGCATAAGCTTGACTGGGGCCGCGCCCGCAGTTTAGTTGACGGCAATGAATTAAGGCAGCTTCACGAACGAAGCTCTGGGGGAGAACTAATGATGCGCTGCAAGTTACCGATGTTTCTATTGGCCATGGTCGTCTGGGGGGCGCCTGCCGCGCATGCGCAGTACACCGCCAAGGAATGGCCGGAAGGCCCGAGCAAGCAAAGGTTCGTCGACACCTGCAACGGCTGCCACGACATCAATCGGGTTCGTATCGGTTATACCCCTGAAGGGTGGCTGACGGTTGTGCGCATGATGCAGAACATGGGCGCGCCGGTTCCCGCCGAAGAATGGGGGCCGATGACCGAATACCTCATCAAGAATTTCCCGGAGCGTCCGCGTCCGCCGGCGGTCGTCATTGATGGTCCGGTGAAGGTCGATTTCGAGATGTGGGACGTACCGACGCAAGGTTCGCGTCCGCATGATCCGATGGCTGCCAAAGACGGTACAATCTGGTGGGCCGCCCAGCTGGCCAACAAGATCGGCCGGATCGATCCAAAGACCGGCGCCATTCGGGAATATACGCTGAAGTCGCCAAATACGGGACCGCATGGGATTGTCGAGGACAAGTCCGGCAACATCTGGTTCACCGGCAATCTCTCGGGTTTGATCGGCAAGCTCGATCCCAACACCGGCATCGTCACCGAATATCCGCTACCGGATGCGAAGGCGCGGGATCCACACACCCTCAATTTCGATCCGAGCGGGATTCTTTGGTTCACCGTGCAACAGGCCAATATGATTGGCCGGCTCGATCCCGCGACTGGAGCTATTAAGCTCATCAGCTCGCCGACGCCGAAGTCGCGCCCTTACGGGATCAAGATCACTCCCCAAGGTGTGCCGGTATATGTCGAATTCGGCGCCAACAAGATTGCCACGATCGATCCGCAGACGCTCGCGATCAAGGAATACACCCTTCCCAGTCCCGATGCCCGGCCGCGCCGACTGACGATCGGCCCCGATGGCATGATCTGGTACGTCGACTTTTCGCGCGGATATCTTGGCCGGCTTGATCCCACAAAAGGCGAGGTCAAGGAATGGCTGTCGCCGAGCGGCGCGAAGTCCGAACCGTACGGCATTGTCTTCACCAAGGGTGCGGTGTGGTACAGTGAATCCAACGCCAAACCGAACACCATGGTCCGCTTCGATCCAGGTACGGAAAAATTCCAGACCTGGGCGATCCCTGGCGGCGGCGACATCGTGCGCAACATGGACGTCTCACCGGACGGCAATCCCCTGATGGCCAACAGTCTGACAAATCAGCTGGGGATCGTTCAAATCAAGTAGGTTCTTCTGTCCTTGGGTCCGTCGCTGAAGCCGGCCGCTCGACGATGGGCCGTCTGATCGCACAGATCAGGCGGCCCTCGTTTATATGGTCGCAACCTTTCCGCATCCTCTTATAATGTGCGGCGACGACAAAGCCGCGTGCGAGAAAACGACATGAGCAGCAAAGTCTCGGTAAACACCGAAGCCACGGAGTTCGACTACATCATCGTCGGTGCCGGCTCGGCCGGCTGCGTGCTCGCCAATCGCCTGAGCGCGGACGGAAAGAACTCGGTGCTGCTGCTCGAGGCCGGCCCCAAGGACACCAATCTCTGGATCCATGTGCCGCTCGGTTACGGCAAATTGTTCAAGGAAAAAACCGTCAACTGGATGTACCAGACCGAACCCGAGCCCGAACTCGGCGGGCGCCAGGTATTTCAGCCGCGCGGCAAGGTGCTGGGCGGCTCCAGCTCCATCAACGGATTGTTGTACGTGCGCGGCCAGCACGAGGATTACGATCGCTGGCGCCAGCGCGGCAACAGCGGCTGGGGCTATGACGATGTGCTGCCCTATTTCAGGAAGGCCGAGAACCAGCGGCGCGGCGGTGACAAATATCATGGCGTCGGCGGCCCGCTGCCGGTTTCCGATCTGGGCCATCCCGATCCGCTCTCGGCAGCCTTCATCGATGCGGCGGCCGAAACCGGCCTGCCGGTCAACCCTGATTTCAACGGCGCAACCCAGGAAGGCGCTGGATTTTTCCAGACCACGACACGGGGCGGCAGACGCGCGAGCACGGCGGTGGCGTATCTTCGTCCCGCCATGAGCCGCGGCAATCTGCAGGTCGAGACTTCCGCACTGGCGCACCGCCTCCTGTTCGAGGGGCGCCGGGCGCGCGCCATCGAATACCGGCAGGGCGGCGCCCTCAGAGTCGCAAGGGCACGCAAGGAAATCCTGGTCTGCGGCGGCGCTTACAATTCACCGCAATTGCTGCAGCTGTCCGGCGTCGGCCCGGCGGAGCTCTTGAAGCAACACGGCATCGACGTGGTGCTCGATGCGCCCGGCGTCGGCAACGATCTGCAGGATCACCTGCAGGTCAGGCTGGTCACGCATTGTGCCCAACGCGTCACGCTCAATGATATCCTCAACCATCCGGTTCGCCGGATCTTGGCCGGCGTGCGCTATGCGGCTTTTCGCAAGGGGCCGCTGACGATCGCTGCGGGCACATCGGGTGCGTTCTTCAAGACCAATCCGCGCCTCGCGACGCCAGACGTCCAGATTCACTTCCTGCCGTTCTCGACCGACAAGATGGGCGAGAAACTGCACTCGTTTTCGGGGTTCAGCGCATCGGTCTGTCAGTTGCGGCCGGAGAGCCGCGGTTCGCTGCGGATCAGGAGCGCGGATCCCGCGGTGCCCCCGGAAATCCGCATCAATTATCTCGCGACCGAAACCGATCGCACCGCCTTCGTCGAGGGCATCAAGATCCTGCGCAGGATTCTGGCTGCTCCGGCACTCAAGCCGTTTGTGGTCGGCGAGGTCGAGCCTGGCCCAAAAGTCTCGAGCGACGAAGACATCCTGAATTTCTGCCGGCAACGCGGCAGCACGGTCTATCATCCGACATCGACCTGCCGGATGGGCAACGACCCCTTGGCGGTGGTCGATCAGCGGCTCCGTGTTCGTGGCATCGAGGGCCTGCGCGTGGTTGACGCCTCGATCATGCCGGACCTGATGTCGGGCAACACCAACGCTCCCACGATCATGATCGCTGAGAAAGCCTCCGATATGATACTGGAAGATGCGCGCTAGCGCACAAGCGCGGAGTTGCGTTTGCATTCCGGGCTGCGCTGGTTCTATCTTCCGGCGCAAAATGGGTCGCGATTTGGCGGCGCCGATTGGAGCGTGAGTGGTGGCAATTCGAATCCGGATCGGTACGCGCAAGAGCGTCATGGCGTTGGCCCAGACCGAGGAAATCGCCCGCCGTCTGATCGCGGCCGCTCCCGATCTCGAGGTCGAAATCGTCAAGTTCGAAACCACGGGCGATCAGGACCAGACCAGCAAGCTGTTGCAGCATGGCGGCAAGGGTGGCGCCTTCGTCGCCCAAATTCGCGACGCGGTCCGCGCCGGCGACCTGCACGCCGCGATGCATTCGCTCAAGGACATGCCAGGCAATGAAGACACGCCGGGGCTGGTGATCGGCGCGACGCTGACGCGCGATCCTGCCGGCGACGTTCTGGTGCTGCGACCGGGGCTTTCGATCGACGATTTCAGGCGATCGGCGGGCAACGGCTTCAAGATCGGCACCAACGCGGTGCGGCGCGCGGCCTATGCGCGCCGGCTGTTTCCGCAAGTCGAGGTGATTCACTATCGCGGCGCCGCCGATACCCGTGTGCGCAAGCTCGACAATCTGGAAATGCAGCGGCTTCCCGGCGGAGGCGCAGTCGGCCCCGCGGACGCGTTGATCATGGCGCGCTCCGGGCTCGAGCGCGTCGGCCTCGCCGGCCGTATCGCCTACGAGTTTTCGGTTCAGGAGATGCTGCCGGCGGTGGGGCAGGGGATTGTCGCGGTGGAGTGTGCCGCCAATGATTGGCAGACGCGGCGTCTTCTCTCCGGAATCGATGATCCTGCCGCGCACAGAAGCGCCGATGCCGAGCGCGAGGTGCTGTGGATTCTCAACGGCCATTGCAATTCGCCGGTCGCGGGATTTTCAACCATCGATGGCGCGCAGATGACACTGACCGCCTCCGTGCTCGATGAAACGGGCGGCCTGTTCATCGAGGCTTCGCGCGCCGGCCCCGCCGATCGCCCGCGCGAACTCGGCCGCGCGGTCGGACTCGAATTGCTGGAAAAGGGCGCGGCCGAAATTATCGAGCGCAGCCGGCCGAAGTAGCGCTCACCCCTTATAGGCCCGCACCCGCTTGATCATCTGCTCGACATGCGCGATCGGGGTTTCCGGCTGGATGCCGTGGCCGAGGTTGAAGATCAGCCGGCCGCCGGCGAAATTCGCCAGCACGTCGTCGATCGCGCGATCCAGCGCGGCGCCGCCCGCGATCAACACCAGCGGGTCGAGATTGCCTTGAATGGCGACGCGGTTCTGCACCCGCTCGCGGATCAAGGATGGCTCGGCCGCCCAGTCGATACTGACGGCATCGACGCCGGTGGCGCCGACATAGGCGGGCAACAGCGCGCCGGCGCCCCTGGGAAAGCCGATGATCCTTGCATCGGGGACTTCCCTGCGCACGCCCTCGACGATGCGCCGGGCCGGCTCGATCGACCAGCGGTCGAATTCGCGCGGCGGCAGCACACCGGCCCAGGTGTCGAAAATCTGCAGCACGTCGGCTCCGGCCTTGAGCTGTCCCAGCAAATACCGGATCGAGTTTTCGACCAGCACATCGATGATGCGCGCGAACGCCTCAGGGTGGCGATAGGCCATCATCCGTGCCGGCGCCTGATCCGGCGTGCCCTGTCCGGCCACCATATAGGTCGCAACCGTCCACGGCGCTCCGCAAAAACCGATCAGCGCAATCTTCGGATCGAGTTCGCGGCGGACGCGGCGCAGCGCCTCATAGACCGGCTCGAGCCTGGCGAAGTCGGCATCCGGCGTCAGCGTTTCGACTTTCTCCGGTGTGTCCAGCGGATCGAGCCGCGGACCTTCGCCGGCTTCGAAGCGCACGGAGCGGCCGAGCGCGTAGGGAATGACAAGAATATCCGAGAAGATGATCGCAGCATCGAAATTGAAACGGCGGATCGGCTGCAAGGTGACTTCGGCGGCATATTCCGGCGTGAAGCAGAGATCGAGAAAGCCGCCGGCCTTGGCGCGCAATTCGCGATATTCCGGCAAATAACGTCCGGCCTGCCGCATCATCCAGATCGGCGGAACCAGCTGCCTGTGCCCGGACAGCACTTCAAGGAACGGTTTGTCGGGGTGGGTCAATCGATATTCCTGCCGATCGGCTGATGCGCTCCGGTTCGTGATACACGCCGCTGCCGGATTGGCCAAGGCGGGACATGGAACAGCAGGCCTTGGAACATCGGTATATCCGGAACGTTATCTTGCCATTGGAGACCGATGATGGCTGAGAAATTCAACCCTGCGGCGCATGACAAGCATGCCGCCGATCCCCGCGAAGCTGCGTTGGCCGACCGGGACACCCACGCGAAGCTGGAAGCCGGTTTGGTCGGCAGCTTTCCGGCATCCGATCCCGTGAGCGCGGCGCAGCCGGCACCGTCGAAGCATGACAGCAATCGGGAAAGCGCGTCGCTTTGGGACAAGATTCGGGCGGTTTTCAACTAGCGGTGCAGGGCTTAACGGCAATGTCTCGGATATCTCGACGGGCGCCTCATGGACCAGCAATTTAACCACGCTGCCAATGACTCGCCGCGGAGCGGGAGTTCGAAACGGGCGACGCCGATCTTGTGGGGCGTGGTCGTAATAGTCGCCGTCGCCATCGTGATCTGGTTTACGATGAAGCCGTGAGACGAGCAGATGGGTCGCCTCTAGTAATGCGGCGGCGGCTCGTTCGCAGCGCCCGGTGCACCGGTCTCGGCCTCTTGCAGGCGTTCGCTTAAATGGACGAGCTGACGGGTCAGCGCGTCGATCTTCTGCCATTGTGCGGTGATGGTTTTGTTCAGCGTCTCGATGGTCTCATCCTGAAACGTCAGCCGGGTTTCGAGGACGTCGATGCGCTCGCTCAGCGTCTTAAGGTCACTCATCGGAATCCTGTTCCATCCGGCGCTCCCGTAGCCCGTGACCGAGCGCAACACGGTCGTCAAATACGAAGCATTCGCCGCGCCAGCGGCTTTGGGCGTCCGGCACGTCTTCGAGATATTTCAGGATTCCGCCCTTGAGGTGATAAACCTCGGCGAAACCGCGCGAGAGCAGATAGGCACTGGCCTTTTCACAGCGGATGCCGCCAGTGCAAAACATCGCGACCCGGCGATGCCTGGCGGGGTCGAGATGGTGGACGGCAAAATCCTTGAATTGCCCGAAGCTCTTGATGCCGGGGTCGACGGCGCCTTCGAATGTGCCCATCGCGACCTCGAACGCATTGCGGGTGTCGATCAAGAGCGTGTCCGGCGTCGCGATCAAATCGTTCCAGTCGGTGGGATCGACATAGATGCCGACCTGCCGCGTCGGGTCGGCCTGGGTATCGCCGAGGGTAACGATCTCCTTTTTCAACCGGACCTTCAGGCGCTGAAACGGCATCGCTGCCGCAGCCGAGAATTTCAGTTCAAGGTGGTCGAGCCGGCCGCCGAACAGAGGTCCGTCCAGCAATTCCCGCGTCAGCCTGGAGATGGCCTCCGCGCTGCCCGCGAGCGTGCCGTTGATGCCCTCGCGGGCCAGCAACACACTGCCCTTCAGCTTGAGATCGGCGCACATCGACCGCAGCGGCTCGCGTAAGGCGCGGAAATCCGGCAGGGCTGTGAATTGATAGAAAGCGGCGACCTTGTAGGGCATCGCGGTGGTTTATCAGGCGGCCGGCGGAGGGGAAACCCGCAAAAATCGATCGCTTTTTCGTTAACGCAAGGCGGCTTTGTGATGGCATTCGAGGTCCCCAAGCATTGCCCATCACGGCCGGAAATGCCATGTAAGCCCGCAATTCAAAAACCACGACAAAACGACAAAGTGAGCAACTTGGCATGAGGAATTTCCATCTCGCCGGCCGGTCGACGGTCCACGCCCAGAACGCGATGGTGGCGACGTCGCATCCGCTGGCGGCGCTGACGGCGATCGAGGTGCTGCGTTCGGGCGGCACCGCCGCCGACGCGGCGGTCGCAGCCTGCGCGCTGCTTGGCGTGATCGAGCCGCAATCGACCGGGATCGGCGGCGATTGCTTCGCGCTGATCCAGCCGAAAGGCGAGGGCAGGATCGTCGCCTATAACGGCTCGGGCCGCGCGCCGATGGCCGCGAAGCCCGAATGGTACCTCGAGCGCAACATGCATGCGATCCCGCTGACCTCGGCACATGCCGTCAGCATTCCCGGCGCGGTCGACGCCTGGGCGACCATTTTGCGCGATCACGGCAAGCTTGGGCTCGATACCCTGCTGCAGCCGGCGATCAAGGCCGCGGAAGAAGGCTACGTCGTTGCCCCGCGTATCGCGTTCGACTGGAAGAACGGCTTCGACAAATTGAAGAACGGCACCAACACCGAGCGTTATCTGTTGCCGCACGGCAAGCCGGCGGTTGCCGGCGACGTGATCCATCAGCCCGAACTCGGCCAGACCCTGCGGGCCATCGCAAAGAACGGCCGCGACGCATTTTACACCGGCGCGATCGCCGAGGACATGGTCGCGACGTTGCGCGGCATCGGCGGACTGCACGCGCTGGAAGATTTCGCGCGCCATACGACCGAGACGACCATGCCGATCGGCACCATGTATAAGGGCCACGACGTCTGGCAGTGCCCGCCGAACGGCCCGGGCATCACCATGCTGGTGATGCTGAACATCCTGGCGCGTTTCGATCTCACGAAATTCCCCGCCATGAGCGTCGAGCGGTTTCATCTTGAAGCCGAGGCGGCGCGGGTCGCCTACATGATGCGCGAGCAGCGTGTTGGCGATCCCGCTTATGTCGACGTCGACGTGGCCGGGATTTTGAAGGAATTCACCGACGAATATGCCGGCAAGATCCGCATGGACCGAATGCTCGATCTGCCGAAAGTATCGCCGCCGATGAATCCCTCGACGGTCTACATCACCGTGGTCGACAAGGATCGCAACGTCTGCTCGTTCATCAATTCGATCGCACACTCGTTCGGTTCGGCGATCGTCTCGAACAAGACCGGCGTGCTCCTGCAAAATCGCGGCGCCGGTTTCCGGATTCAGCCCGGCCATCCCAATTGCATCGCGCCGGGCAAGCGGCCGCTGCACACCATCATTCCCGGTCTTGCGACCAGGAATGGCCGCGCCGTGATGCCGTTCGGGGTGATGGGCGGCCAGTACCAGCCGGTCGGGCAGTGTCACGTGCTGACCAACATGCTCGACTATGGCTGCGACGTGCAGGAAGCGATCGATATGCCGCGCGGCCTGCATTATGAAAATGTCTATCAGCTTGAGGATGGCGTGCCTGCCGACATCGTCGAAGGCCTGAAGAAGCTCGGGCACCAGACCACCAGCGTAGTCCCGCCGCTCGGCGGCGCCCAGGCGATCTGGATCGACTGGGACAAGGGAACCCTGACCGGCGGCTCCGATCCACGCAAGGATGGCTGCGCGCTCGGATATTGAGCGAACCGTCCGTGCACGTGACTCTCTCTTATTGGGATAAAAGCTGAATGATGCGACGTTTCCCGTTTCGAAGCCTTTCAATCGCCGTTGCTATCGCCGGCGCCTTTCTCTTCGCTGCACCAGTCGGTGCGCTAGCCCAGACCGCAGGAAAAACCATGACCACAGCTTCAGGCTTGCAGATTATCGACTCCAAGGTCGGCACTGGTGCGACACCAAAGCCCGGTCAGATCTGCGTCATGCACTACACGGGCTGGCTTTACGAGAATGGCCAGAAGGGCAAGAAATTCGACAGCTCGGTTGATCGCAATGAACCGTTCGAATTTCCGATCGGACAGCACCAGGTGATCGCCGGTTGGGACGAAGGCGTGGCCACCATGAAGGTCGGTGGCAAGCGTACCCTGATCATTCCACCCGCGCTGGGCTATGGTGCCCGCGGCGCCGGCGGCGTCATTCCGCCGAACGCAACGCTGATGTTCGATGTCGAGTTGCTCGAGGTGAAGGAATAGGCATCAGTCCAAAGCGTTTTCGAGCGAAGCGAAGTAACGCGTCAAAATCAAAGATGGGAGTCTCGGTTCTGAGAATCAGAACCGGAGACTCCAAGTCAAAAAAAGACCGGCCAGAATGGCCGGTCCTTGGTAATCCAGATCGATCAGCGCCAATCACAGATTCTTGTTGGCCGCGGCAGCCGCCTTGTTGACGGCGTCCTTGGTGGCCTCTTTGGCATCGCCGACGGCCTTCTGGCCCTTGCCCTTGATTTCCTGCACCGCGCCTTCGCCCTGCAGCTTGTCGGAGCCGACGGCTTCGCCGACGCCCTGCTTGGCCTTCCCGATGGCTTCGTTGGTGGCGCCTTTAACCTTGTCTGCCGTTGCACCCATGGAACTCTCCTTTGGAACGGTTAAGCTTCGCGAAGACAAATCCCGGATGTATCGAAAGTTCCTGATCCGATCTGGTTCGTGACCGGGGTTTTCGGTAGCGTTGACGGCTCAGGATTCACTGGAAAGCAGCAGCATGTCAGGCTCTCACGATCATACCCATTCCGATCATTCCCATGATCACGGCGACGCCGAACGCTGGAAACATGATGGCGTTCGCGTCATTCCCGGCGATCAGCTCGATCCCAACGTGCCTTCGACTCCCGGCATGGACCGCAAGGCCGCGATCAATTTCGCCCGCGTCGGCGCGCAGAAATTGTGGGCAGGCACCGTGACCATCAAGCCCGACGCCAAGACCGGCGCGCATCATCACGGCCATCTCGAGAGCATCATCTACGTCGTGAAGGGCAAGGCTCGGATGCGCTGGGGTGAGCATCTGCAATTCACCGCGGAAGCCAATCCCGGCGACTTTATTTTCATTCCGCCTTACGTGCCGCATCAGGAGATCAACGCCAGTCCCGACGAAGTGCTTGAATGCGTGCTGGTGCGCAGCGACGGCCAGGCGGTTGCGATCAATCTCGACATCGAGCCGGTCGAGAAGCCCGAGACGGTGTTATGGATCGACCCTGTGCATCGCGATCCCGCGGAGACCAAGTAGGAGAGGTGCCGCGCCGAACCATGCATAACCGAATTTCTCAGGCGTGGCTTCCCGGAAGCATATGTCGTCTGCTAGGGTAATTCGCGAGACTTCAAAGGACGCCGCGTGGCGGCGCTACCAGGAAATCCTCAAAATCAAGAACCTGTGATCGGAGGGACTAGTGAACTATCTCAATCAATTGCTGGCGCGGCGCGCCGTTATCAAGGGTACGGGGCTTGGTCTCGTTGCCGGGGGATTGGCCAGCACGTTGCCAGCGCAAAGTGCCGGCGCGGCAGAAGGTGGCGAGATCTGGAGCGGCGAATACTGGACCAAGAAAGGCGACGTGCCCTTGTGGATGTTCCGCAAGCGGGTCGGTGCGCCCAAGGCCGGCGAGCCGTCCAAGCCGGTGCTCTTCCTCGTCCACGGCTCCTCGGTCACCTCGCGGACGTTCGATATCAACGTGCCCGGGCACGTTGAATATTCCGTCATGAACGAGTTCGCCCGCTATGGGTTTGACGTCTGGACCATGGACCACGAAAATTACGGCAAGTCCGGCCGCACCTCCGGCAATTCCGACGTTGCCAGCGGTGTCGAGGATCTGAAGGTAGCGATGGACGTCGTCGCCCCCGAAGCCGGCCGCCAGAAATACCGTTCCCTCGGCGAGTCCTCCGGTGCGCTGCGCGCCGGCGCCTATGCCATGGCGGCGCCCGACCGCATCGACCGTCTGGTGCTGGCCGCCTTCACCTACAAGGGCGATGGATCGCCGACGCTGGCCAAGCGCGCCGAGAAGCTCGAATATTACCGTACCCACAATATGCGCAAGCGCGACCGCGACGAGATTCGTTCGATCGCCACCCGCGACAAACCCGGCACCAGTGAGATCGCCGCCGTGGAAGCGTTGGCGGATGCGGAGATGCAATTCGGCGATCAGATCCCGACCGGTACCTATCTCGACATGACGGCCAATATGCCGATAGTTCATCCGGAAAAGGTGCTGGCGCCGGTGCTGCTGGTGAGCGGTCAGTATGACGGCAACGCGACCGTGGCCGACCTTGAGGACTTCTTTAATCGGCTGCCCAATGGTGACCGCCAGCTCGTGACGCTTCCCGGCGCTGCCCACTCGCTGACGCTAGCTACCAACCACCAATTGTTCTGGCACGTGACCCGGGCGTTCCTGACCATGCCGACGCCGATCGCGTCGTAAGGTAAAACAACAGCAAGTAAATCGTCATGCCCGGCCTTGTGCCGGGCATCCACGTCTTGAAATTCGATAGGAAGACGTGGATAGCCGGGACGAAGCCCGGCCATGACAGAGAGCGGATCGAATTTACAACTGAAAAAAACCAAACCGGATGTCGGATGGGCATCCCCTGGTTCGTCCTCGGAGAATTGAACAAGCTCCTGGAGGTACCGATGTCCAAGATTGCACCCTGCCTGTGGTTCGACGGCGAGGCCGAGGAGGCCGCGAGATTCTACGTTTCGCTGTTGCCGGATTCGCGGATCGATCGAATTCAGAAGAACCTGGTTGACGGGCCCGCCGGCAAGGCCGGCACCGTATTGGTCGTCCAGTTCACGCTGGCCGGCCAGGAGTACATGGCGCTGAACGGCGGCACGCGGTTCGAATACACCCCTGCGATCTCGTTCAAGATCGACTGCGCCGATCAGGCCGAGGTCGATCGCCTCTGGGAGGCTTTGTCAGCCAATGGCGGGCAGGTCGATCGCTGCGGCTGGCTCCGGGATCGCTACGGCGTGTCGTGGCAGATCGTACCATCCGTATTTTTGGAATTGCTGGGTGGTCCCGATCGCGCGGGGGCCGAGCGCGCGATGCAGGCGATGATGCAGATGGTCAAGCTCGACATCGCCGAACTGAAGAAGGCGTATGAGGGCAAATCGGCCGCCGCTTAGAGCCTTATCGGTTCTGATTGAATCAGAACCGGGCTCTAATCTTTTGTTTTGACGCGTTTTCTTCACGCGAACCGGTATCCACTTCGCTCGAAAATGCTCTGATCCGCGCAGGCAGGTTGCGGCGGGAAGCCGGGACACCGTTACCCTCCGGTGACGGCCAGAACGGCTTCCTTGATCTTGGCGATGGCGAAATTCCCGACCTGTTCAAGTTCGACATGCGGCATGTTCGGCATTTCATTGCCGACCACGACGGCATCGACGATCGCCGGGCCGTCGACGGCGAGGGCGTCGTGGATCGCGGCCTTCAGGTCGCCCGGCTGCCGCGCGGTAAATCCGTGGCCGCCGCAGGCGCGCGCCAGTGCCGCAAAATCCGGATTCGGAAATTCGATGGCTTCGCGGAACGGCACGATGCCGACGCTTTCGGCTTCCAGTGTGATCAGCCCGAGCGCGGAATTGTTGTAGACGATTACCTTGACCGGCAATTTGTGATGTACCGCGGTCATGAATTCGCCCATCAGCATGTTGAAGCCGCCATCGCCAGTCAGCACGATCACCTGACGCGAACGATCCAGCGCCTGAACGCCATTGGCCTGGCCAAGCGCCGTGCCCACCGCGGCGTTGTTGAACGAACCGATGATCCGCTGCGATCCGCTTTGCCGGATCCAGTTCGCGGACCACAACGTGTTCAGGCCGGTGTCGAAAACGAATATCGCATCGCGACGGGCCGCGTCGCTCACCGCGCGGGCAACGGCCTGGGGATGGATGCGGTCCTTGCTTCGCGCCGGATCGGATTGCTTGTCCAGCATCTCGTCCCATTTTTTCCGTTCATGGGTGACCCGCTCCCAGAATTTGGTGTCGGTTTTTGCGGCGACCTTGTCGAGCAGCAATTTGAGAGTCGGGCGTGCCGAACCGGTGACACCGAGCACCGTCGGGGCCCGCCGTCCAAGAACCTGCGGCCGTTGATCGATCTGGATCACCGTGCCTTCGGGCGGCAGGAAATTGGAATAGGGATAATCGGTTCCGACCATCAGCAGCAGGTCGCAATGCTGTACGGCATGATATACCGGTTTGGTGCCGATCATGCCGAGCCCGCCCATCCATCGGGGGTCGTCGTAGGCCATCAGTTCTTTGCCCCGGACCGAATGGATCAGGGGCGCCTTCAACCGGTCGGATAGTGCACGCAGCAGATCGGCGGCCTCGCGACAGCCGGCGCCGCACATGATGACCACGCTCTCGGCCTGGTCGATCCGTTGAGCCATTTGATCGATGTCTTCCGCGGCTGCGGGGAATTCGGATCGCGGCTTCAGGGTCGCCACGCTCGACACCGCGCCGTCGGCTTTGGACGAGAGCACGTCCTGGGGCAGCGTCAGATGTGCGACGCCGGGGCCGGCATAGGCGGCGGCGATCGCCTGATGGATCACGGCCGGCGCTTGCGCCGCGGTCAAGATGGTTTCGGTGTAGAGCGATACATCGCGAAACAGCAGATCGGGCGCGGTGGTCTGGATGAAGTCGGTGCCTTGCATCTTGCGCGGCATTTCACCTGATAGCGCGAGCACCGGCGCATGGTCGCGGCTCGCCTCGTAGAGGCCCGCCACCAGATGATTGCTGCCCGGGCCGGTGGTGCCGGCGCAAACCGCGAGTTGTCCTGTCAGCTTGGCCTGGCCGGCGGCGGCGAGTGCGGCGCCTTCTTCATGACGGACGCCGATCCACTCGATCTGGCTTCGCCTGACCGCGTCGGCCAGCGGATTCAGGGAATCGCCGATCAATCCGAAGATGTGCTTGACGCCAATCTGTTCGAGCGCATTGACCAATTGACCGGCAACTGTCTGTGACATGATCCCGCTCCTGATGATGGCTGTCGTTACACCGCCTCAGCGGCTGTTGATAGCATATCCGGATTGGACCCGGATCGAGCGGAGCCCGTCTGCAACACCTTGTGAAGGTCGCCTGACGGAACCGGATTGCGATTATCGTTCACGAAAATGAACGTGGGCTTCGGCGAAACGCGCGTCGGGCTTAGTAGTTCGCCCGCAGTCCGATGCCGCCGTGAATGGTGTTGCCGACCGGTTGCGGGCCGAGTGTGCCGTTGATGAAGAGATCGGTCACCCAGCCTTTGGTGATGCGGAAGCCGAGGCGGCCGCCATATTCGAACCAGCTCTGGTTTCCGATCGTCGGCACCACGGTGCCCTCGCCGGTCACGGTGGCGACGATGCCGGAATGGGTCGCAAACGACTGCACGAACCCGCCATTGATGTTGCCCTCGATGCTGTCGCCGAGCAGATGGGTCCACTGCCCGCCGAACTTGACGAGATTGGTTCGATCGGTTCCGGTCGGAATGGAGGCCGCGAACGGATTGAATGCGACGGACGGATCGGCGTAGCCGTTCACCTGCTGCCACATCTGCCAGACCTCGACGGAGGCCGCGATCTCGTCGCGCGGCGAAAGGCGGCTGATCCAGCCCGCCCGGCCATAGACGCCGTAGTCGCCGCTGCTGGTTTGACTATCCAACGATACCGCGCCGAGACTGGTCGTGTAACTGCGGCTGTAGCGCACCTTCTCGAACGGCGACAGGATAGTGCCGATATCGAAGAACGGCCGTGACGAGCCCCAGTCGGCGAAATCGTGGCGCAGCGCGAATGCTCCGATCGGCGCGCTGGTGACGCTGTATCCGCCCTCGCTGTATTGGGTGTAGGCGATGCCCGCCAGCAGCGACAGATTGGGTGTCAGTTCCTTGCGGCCGTGGATGCCGGCCGAAAACGACCCCGCTGAACCGAACGCGCTGACACAGTCGCTGCAATTGACCTGCTCGTTGACGCCCAGCAGCACGGAGCCGAGCACCCTATTGGTGATCATCTGGTTGAAGCGTTGATTGGCGAGGTTGCCGATCGACCCGGCGCTGGAATTGGCGCCGGTCGGCGTCGGCGACGGGCTTGGAGAAGGTGAGGGCGTCAGGCTCGGTGTTGGAGACGGCGAGGGGCTCGGCGACGGGCTTGATGTGGGCGTTGGCGTCGGGGTGGGTGTTGGCGTCTGCGCGGAGGCCGGGATCATCTGCACCTGAACCAGCACAAGCGAAATCGCCGCGGCAGGCGCGGCCGAAACGATCAGGCGGCGCAGGATGTGTATCATCGTCAGCGTCCGCACAGCATGCCGGTGGGATCGCTGCCGTCATCGACAGGAGGTGTTACCGTGGGCGCGGCATCCGCATAAGTCGTGACGGCGCAAAGTCCCGCCGACGCGGCGCAGTTCGCGGCAAAGCTCCAGGGCGGGATATTGACCCTCTGTATCGTGACTTTGCCGCCCGTGGAGGTGATGATTGCGGTATCGCCGGGCTGCGTCAACTCGATGCATTGGCCGCCGGTCGCGCAGACGCGCGATGCGCCTTCCTGCAGCACCACGGTGGTCTTGCCCCGCTGCGACAGGATATCGAGGATGGTGCCGCGCACGCCGATGGTCGCGAGCGGCGTGGTGATCCGGTAGGCGGCCTTTTCCGAATTTCCGGTGACGAAACGAAACGCTCCGGCCGTCAGTCTAATCGCGATATCGCGGTAGGTATGTTCGTCGTCGAAGACGGTGCGGTCGAGCTTGATCGTCGCGCTGGGGCCGAGCGACAGATTGGTGTTGTCGGCCATTACCAGCCGCGCCGCGCTGTCGAGGCCGGTGCGCACGACCTCATCGCGCAACACGCCGTCGCCGACGTTGATCTGGCTGGCCGCCGATCCCATGACGCGGACGACTTGATTCTGGATCACGGCCGCTTCACCGACGCGCGCCTGCGCATGAGCGGATCCGGCCGCGAGCCCCGCAGCCAGGCCAAGCGCGGAGACAAAGAGAACGCCGTGACGCCAGTTCATTGCACTACCGAATCGATGATCCTGTTGATCGTACCGGATCGCGCCACCTGCGATGTTGTAAATTTATCACAAGCGGTGTGTTGCGAGCCCGATGGTTAGTGCCCGCCTAATCGAAATGCGTTCAATGCGATGGACTTAAATATTCTGTCCGCCCACACTCGACCGGTGCAACGCCATCTGTCCTTGAACATCGTGCGCGATTCATCTTCTGTTCCCGCTTATTCGACGGCGCGGAGCGCCATTATTGCGGTCGTTATATTCCTCGCCGCGCATCTTGCGCTCTTGTTGGGCGTGACGACCCCGGATCAATTCTATTTCGATGAAGTGCATTACGTCCCGGCTGCAAGGCAAATGCTTGAGCCGGCATCATCAGTGCCGCTGCTCAACCCGATGCACCCGCCGCTCGCAAAGCAATTGATCGCGCTGTCGATCAAGAGTTTTGGGGATGTCCCGCTAGGATGGCGCTACCCGGGTGTGATGTTTGGCTCTCTGGCGATCGTTGCGATGTATCTCTGCGGCCTGGCGCTGTTTGCCGCGCAAGGACCGGCGGTGGCTTCTGCTCTGCTGGCCTTCTTCAACCAGATGCTGTTCGTGCAGTCGCGAATAGCGATGCTGGATATTTTTGCGCTGGCCTTTGGCCTGTTCGCGATCGCATCGTTCATGCACGGCTTTCGCAAGCCGCGGCCGCAACTCTGGTTCGGTTTCACGGGGCTGGCGTGCGGTCTTGCGACCGCCTGCAAATGGAGCGGATTGTTCGTGCTCGCGACCTGCATTGTCATCGTCGCCGTAATCCGCCTGATGCAGGGATGGCGGACGCAGTTCGCCGATGGCAACGCCAGTGACTGGTACCGGCCGGATCTGTGGCGCGATTTCAGATCCACGCACTTCGCGGCGTGCTTTCTGCTCGTTCCGGCCATCGTCTATTTCGCGACCTTCGTTCCGCTCTGTGGATGGTCGCTTTCCGGCATCCTGGAGGCGCAGCGCCGGATTTTTGGCGATAACACCACGACCGCGATCGCGGGCCACACTTACATGAGCGCGTGGCCGTCCTGGCCGGCGCTGGTGCGGCCGGTGTGGTATCTCTTCGACAAGATTGACGATGACCGGATCGCGGCGATCGTCTTGCTCGGCAATCCGCTGGTGCTGTGGCCGGCTTTGGCGGCGCTCGTGATCTGCCTGCGCGACTGGATCGTGACGCGCCGCGCCGACGCATTTTTGATTCTGTCGTTTTATCTCGGGCCCTGGCTTGCCTGGGCGCTGCTGCCGCGGACGCTCGGATTTCTGTATTATTATTTGCCGTCGGCTACGCTCGCGAGCCTGGCGCTGGTGTATCTCCTGCGGCGCGGCAACAGTCCTCGCTGGTTGTTATGGGTTTTTGTCGCGGTCGCCTTCACCGGTTTTGCGTGCATGCTGCCGATCTCCGCGGCGTTCGTGGGAACGTCGATGACGACGTTCAACCGGCTGATGATTTTCCAGAACTGGATTTGAGTCCGCTCGGCCATCCGCCTGCCGCAAGCGGGCAGGGGGATAACTTTGAAAACGTCACTTCGACGCGGTCTTGGTGTCCATGTTGACGACCTGAACCCGGCGGTTGATCGGGTCCATCGGCGCGTTCGGATCCTTGGGCTTGTCCTTGCCATAGCCGACGGTGACGAGATCGGTGCCGTTGATGCCGTAGTTGTCGACCAGGAAACGCTTGATCGTATCGGCGCGGCGTTCGGAGAGGTCCAGGTTGTAGGCTTCGCCGCCGATCGCATCGGTGTGGCCGGCGACCACGAATGTCGACCCCTTCAGGCTGGCGTTCGAAAGCGCCTTGCCGAGTTCCTGCGCCGCGGGCAGCGAAGCCTTACGGATGTCGGCCGAATTGTAGTCGAACTGGATATCGAGATCGATGTTCGGCTTGGTCGATGCGATCTGCGCGATTTCCTCGCGCTCGCCGAGCGAGAGCGATCGGGTTGTCCTGTTGCGCAGGGTCTCGACGAAACTGATTTCCTTGGCCTTGACCGAAGGATCGACCTGCGGCCCGGCGGAGAGGCCGCGCGTTACCGGCCTCGGCTGCAGCGCGTTCAGGATTTGATCCGCAGAGACATTATTGTCGGCGGCGACGGCCAGGCCCTCCGTCATCGACAGCGCGGCCGTAAGCGTGATCGCCGTTAACCCGGAAAGTCTGAGCAGGCTGGTCATGGTCCTATCCTCGTTGTCACGCATAGCGTTTGGATGGTCGGACGATACGACGGGTTCGATGCGATGAATGTGACTTAGGTCACGCCGATCCGTCAGCGCCGGTCCGGCGCCTGAAAAGTCCAGGTATTTCAGGCGTGCCGGCGCTTCCCGGGGCCGGAATAGCGGCCACATTAAATTTACGAAATCCGCCGCTTCCGCTTCGCAATGCGGTCGCCGGAGCGCCGACGTGCTGACAATAATTCGGCCAGATGCGCAGCTAAGAAGACCGGCCGTGCAAAAAACAAAAGCGAGCGAGATAACCTGGCGCTGTTTCGATCACCACAAAGACCAAACGAATATCAGGGGCATCGCCCATTCACGCCGGATCGCTCGGGAACCTCGATGCCGATTTTGATCGGCGCAGGCCTCATCGCTACCGCTATCCTGCTGTCTACGCTGATCACAGCTGTCGGCACGAGGTTTGTCGGCATGGAAAGCATCACCGATGACAATGTGTGGCTGATCGACCGCCTCACCGGCAGCGTGTACAGATGCAAGGCGCCGGAACGTGGCAAGGCGTCGTGCGATCCGGAGATCGCGACCGGGGGTATCGGCAACGGGGAAAGCCGTAAATAGCCAGGGCCCGTTGTTCATTTCGGTCTCTTGATATCGGCGAATCCGGTACCATTGCCGCGCGATGCCCTCCGCCGATAAATCCGTCCCGCTGAGCAAGGTCGAAGCCCGCCGCATCTGGCTGCGCGCGCAGCGGCTCGACACCGCGACGCCGTTCGGCGAGGGGGCACCGGCGACGGCCGCGGCGGTCGAGCATCTCGGCTATGTGCAGATCGACACCATCCACGTCATCGAGCGTTCCCACCATCATATTCTCTGGACCCGCATCCCCCATTATCGGCGCGCGGATCTGCGCCAGGCCCAGAGCATCGATAAAAGCGTATTCGAATACTGGACCCATGCGCTGTCCTATGTGCCGGCGAAGGATCTGCGTTTTTTCCTGCCCGCCATGAAGCGCCACCGGCGTGAGGGCCATAAATGGCTGTCCTCGGTCACGCCGGCGGAATTGCGCAAGGTCATGCGGCTGATCGAGCGCGACGGCGCGCTGACCATTCGTGACATCGACGACGACGTGCTGGTCGACAAGTTGCACCCATGGGCCAGCCGCAAGCCGTCGAAGCGGGCGTTACAGCTGGCGTTCTATGAAGGCCGGCTGACGATTTCCGAGCGTAACGGCATGCTCAAGACCTATGAGCTGATGGCGCGGCATTTTGGCTGGGACCAGCCGGCCAACCAGCCGCCGAAGCCGGCTTCGGCTCGCGAAATCATCCACTATCTGCTCGACCGCGCGCTGCGTGCGCAGGGCATTGTCAGCCTGGATTCGATCTGCCACCTCGACGCGCCGAGCAAGGCGCAGGTCCGGCGCCTGATCGAGGCCAGGGTCCGCCGCAATGAGCTGGTGCCCGTCGCGCTCGAAGGCGCGGGCAAGCAGGAGCATTGGACCGCTCCGGCCACGCTTGAGAATGCCGGCGGCGCGGCGCCGGAACTGGTGCACATCCTCTCGCCGTTCGATCCGCTGGTGATCCAGCGCAAGCGGACGCATCTGTTCTTCGATTACGAGCACCGCTTCGAGGCCTATCTGCCGAAGGAGAAACGGCGCTTCGGCTATTTCGCGCTGCCGGTGCTGGTCGGCGACCAAATCGTCGCCGCGCTCGATCTCAAGACCGATCGCCGGCGCGGCAAATTGCTGATGCAGAAATGGAGCTGGGTCGGCGTGGGCGCGCCAAGAGGTGCACGCAACGAGTTGAAGCGCCGCATCGAGGACGAGCTGCATCGGTTCGAGCGGTTTCAGTTAGGGGAGTAACGGGAAGCTGGGGCTTCCGCGCCGGAACGGGCAGCAGCCTATGTGCCGCTGGCCGCCGACGGCCTTGTTTCCGATCCCGTGATGGTGCCGCCCGTCGCGATGGCTTCCCCTGCGAGGAAATCCGTCACTCGGAAGCGAGCCGCAAAGAGGCGTGGCAAGAAGACCGCGAGAAAGGCAAAAAGAAAAGCGCCGGAAAAATCCGCTGGCAAGGCGGCGAAGAAATCTGCGGCGAAGATGAAAGCCGCTGCAACGCGCTCAAAGCAGCCCGCCAAAAGGCCGTGAAGAAATCCAGCAGGAAATCGGCAAGCAACGCGGCAAAGAGAAAACGCAAGAGCGCGCGCGGGTAATCATCGCCCTTCGTTTTTCGCCACCCGAAACTTCAACGCATCCACTTTCGACAATAGAAATTTCAGCAACGGCGAAGTGTTGGCCTCGTTGTAGCCGATCACGAGGTCGACCATCGGCGGTGTGCCTCGGATCGGGCGGCTGACGACGGTTTTCGGCAGCAGGTTTTGGGCGTAGAGCGGAAGCAGGCAGACACCGCCGGTGGACGCCACCAGCGAGATTGCCATCGCCAGATTCTCGGCCTGATGTTCGGGCTTCAGCATAACGCCGCTGCGTTTGGCATAATCCTCGATGGCCGCACGCAGTGTCGGCGCCCGGGTCGCGGATACGCCGATGAACACCTCGCCGGCGATGTCTTGCGGGCCGATCGAACTCCGCGCCGCCAAGGCGTGTTCGCGCGGCATCAGCACGATCAGCGGATCCCTGCGCAGCGGCCTGAATTTCAAACCGGGCGCCTGCTTCTCCGGGCGCAAGAAGGCCAGATCGATTTTGCCGCGAATGAGGCCGGCGGCAAGGTCCGGCGAATCCTGGCTGTGAATGACGACTTCGGTCGAGGGCAACTCGGCGTGCAGGATCTCCATGACTGCCGGCAGCCAGTCCATCTCGTAGCCGGTCAGAAAACCGATCGCGAACGAAGTCCTTGCCGGTTGTGCGGCGCGCCGCGCCGCCTCGCCGGCGGCCTCCACTTGCAGCAGCGCCACCCGCGCGTGATCGAGAAACACGCGGCCTGCCGCGGTCAACTCGATGCCGCGGGGCCCGCGGATCAGTAGCTGAACGCCGAGCTCCAGTTCGAGATCGTGAATTTGCCGGCTCAGCGACGGTTGCGCGGTGTGCAGCCGTTTTTGCGCCGCGACGGTCAGGCTGCCTTCTTCCGCTACCGCGACGAAATAGCGGAGATGCCGAAGCTCCATTGTAGCCATACTCCATAAGTATAGCTTTGACCTTACAAAGTCTTTCTCCCGGTCGCCAGCGCAATCTAGATATCCACCGACGGAAGCGAAACCGGACAGCTGGATTACACATCCGCGCAGGATCGGACCTTCCGGAAAGGCCTTTCAGGCATAACCGCTTTATCCAAAGGAGATGTCACGTGAGCCATCCCGTTGTCCTCATCACCGGCGCCCTGACCGGCATCGGCCGCGCCACCGCACTCGCTTTCGCCAAGGAAGGTGCCAATATCGTGGTCTCCGGCCGCCGCGACGACGCCGGCCAGGCGCTGGTCACGGAGCTTCGCGCGCTCGGCGCTGCGGCGGAATTCGTTCGCGCCGACGTCCGCCACGAGAGCGACGTGCAAAATCTCGTCGACGAGACCGTCGCCCGGTTCGGCCGGCTTGATGTCGCCGTCAACAATGCCGGCACCGAGGGCACGCCCGGCCCGGTCACCGCCCAGACCGCGGAGAGCTACGCCGCGACCTTCGATACCAACGTGCTCGGCGTGCTGCTGAGCCTGAAGCATGAACTGCGCGTAATGCAGGCGCAGGGGGCCGGCAGCATCGTCAATCTCTCGTCGACCATGGGCCATCGCGGCGCGCCTGGTGCGTCGCTCTATTCCGCGAGCAAGCACGCTGTCGAAGGCCTGACCAAGTCGGCGGCGCTGGAAGCGGCGGCGTTCGGCGTCCGCGTCAACGCGGTCGCGCCGGGCCCGGTCGATACCGCGATGCTGGACCGCTTCACTGGTACTGCCGACCGCAAGGCTGGCCTTGTCGCCGGCGTGCCGTTGAAGCGCAGCGGCCGGCCCGAAGAGATCGCCGATGCCATCGTGTTCGCGGCGTCCAGCAAGGCGTCGTTCATCACCGGCCAGATCATCGCCGTCAACGGCGGCAAGACCGCCGCATAACCGGATTTTGGAGATCAGATGAAACTCTACCAATCCAACGCTTCGCCAAATTCGCGCCGGGTCCGGATCTTCCTGGCGGAGAAGGGAATTTCGATGCCGCTGGTGCCGGTCGATCTCGGCGCCAAGGAGCAATTCTCCGACGCCTATGCCGCGATCAACCCGCGCCGCGTGGTGCCGACCTTGGTGCTGGAGGATTGCACCGTGATCGGCGAAGTGCCGGCCATCCAGCGCTACCTCGAGGAAATTCATCCCGAGCCGCCGCTGCTCGGCTCGACGCCGAAGGCCAAGGCGCAGGTCGCGATGTGGGACCGGCGCGTCGAGTTGGAAGGATTCGCGTCGGTGATGGACGCGGTTCGCAACACCGCCCCCGGCCTCAAGAACCGGGCCATCGCCGGACCGCATGAGTACGAGCAGATTCCGGCGCTGGCCGAGCGCAGCCGAACGCGTGTTGCGAATTTCTATGCCGACTTCGATGCCCGGCTCGCCGATGTTGCCTTTGTCGCCGGCGATGATTTCTCGGTCGCGGATATCACGGCCGTGGTCACGGTCGATTTCGCCACCAAGGGCGCCGGCCTGCCGATGGGGGATGAGTATGCGGCGCTGAAGCGCTGGTATGATTCTGTCTCAACGCGCGCCAGCATGGGGGCGTAGCCGCGCGCCGAAGGCGATGCTAGGAACGTTGGTCATATCGCTGCCAACGAACAGCAAAAACCTCCGGGAGAAGCGCATGAGCCAGTCCGCCACGATCCTCACCTCCGTGCCCGGCGCGAAGAGCGGACTCGAGACCTCCACCATCCGCGCGATCTCGTGGCGGCTCATTCCATTCCTGGTGCTGGCGTATTTCTTTTCCTATCTGGACCGGGTCAATCTCGGCTTCGCCGCGCTGACCATGAACGCGGAACTGAAATTCTCGCCGACGGTTTTTGCCTGGGGCGCCGGGATCTTCTTCATCGGCTATTTCATCTTCGAGGTGCCGAGCAATCTCGCGTTGGAAAAATTCGGCGCCGGCCGCTGGATCGCGCGCATCATGGTGACCTGGGGCATCATCTCGGCGCTGATGGCGCTGGTGTCGGGGACCTGGAGCTTTTACGGCCTGCGCTTTTTGCTCGGTGTCGCGGAAGCCGGATTTTTTCCGGGCATCATTCTTTATCTCACCTATTGGTATCCGGCGGAATATCGCGCGCGCTTTCTGGCCGCCTTTGCGATCGCCGTGCCGGTCTCGACCGTGATCGGCGCGCCGGTCTCCGGGCTGTTGCTCGGCCTCGACGGCGCCATGGGCCTGAAGGGCTGGCAATGGCTGTTCGTCATTGAGGGCATTCCCTCGGTACTCCTGGGCATCGTCGCCTGGTTCTATCTGACCGATCGGCCCGCCAAGGCCGACTGGCTTTCGGCCGAACAGAAAGCGTGGCTGTCATCAAAGCTCGAAAACGAAATCGCCGCCAAGCAGGGCGCGAATCATCTCACGCTCAGTCAGGCACTGTCTTCGCCAAAAGTGCTGACGCTGAGCCTGATCTATTTCGGATTCGTCTCAGCACTTTACGGCATGCAGTTCTGGCTGCCGCAGATCGTCAAGGCGTTCGGCTTTTCCAACGCGCAGACCGGCTTCGTCACCGCGGTACCCTATGTGTTCGGCACCATCGCGATGATCCTGTGGGCGCGGCATTCGGATGCCACGCGCGAACGCGTGATCCATGTCGGCACGCCGCTGCTACTGACCGCGGCGGCGCTCGCCGTCTGCGGTTACATGGATAGTCCTTACGTCACGATGGTCGCGCTGGTGGTCGCGGCGATCGGCGTGTTCTGTACCTTCGGGGTGTTCTGGACGCTGCCGACCGCGTGGCTGTCGGGCACGGCGGCGGCCGGTGCCATCGCGCTGATCAATTCGATCGGCAACCTCGCGGGCTTCGGCGGGCCGTATCTGATCGGCTGGGTCAAGGAAGCGACCGGCAGCACCTCGACCGGGCTATTGGTGCTCGCGGCGCTACCGCTGATCGGCGGCCTGCTGACATTGCTAGGGGGCCACGAGACTAAGGCGGAATTCACACACATGGAGGTGAAATAGCCGCGCCCGTGCCGGTCCATTGTCCCCGTTTTGCGGGGACGAGCCATTAATCTTCACGAATTCATGATCACTGACGAATGTTGACATTCGTCAGTGAATAATTGACATTCTTCATCAGGCTTCAGCCGATGGAGAGAAAAATGTTCGTCCGTTCCATTTTTTCGAATTATTACAGGCTATTAGCAGGTGCATTGCTTGCGGCGATCGCGATCACCTTGGCCGGCTGCAACGACAAGGTCGCCGAGAAACCAGCCCCGTCGCGGCCGGTTCTGGTCGCCACGGTGCATTATGAGTCGGAATCTCCGGCGCGCAGT
>Ga0210400_10000685_pt1 | contig 36385 bp, 29 predicted proteins | sample IncBWH26MmetaG_FD_155456 | JGI IMG/M metagenome (GOLD analysis project Ga0210400, IMG submission 155456) | Forest soil microbial communities from Barre Woods Harvard Forest LTER site, Petersham, Massachusetts, United States - Inc-BW-H-26-M | ecosystem: Environmental > Terrestrial > Soil >... | reverse complement strand
CCTGGCGGTCGAGCAGGCCTATAACGCGGCCAAGGACGACCCGAATTTCCATGCCGAGCTGGCCTACTACCTCGACCATTATGTCGGCCGGCCGAGCCCCTTGTATTTCGCCGAGCGGCTGACCCGCCATTTCGGCGGCGCCAAGCTCTACTTCAAGCGCGACGAGCTGAACCACACCGGCGCGCACAAGATCAACAACGTGCTGGGCCAGGTCTTGCTGGCGCGGCGCATGGGCAAGCGCCGCATCATCGCCGAGACCGGCGCCGGCCAGCACGGCGTCGCGACCGCGACGGCGTGCGCCCTCTTTGATTTGCAATGCATCGTCTATATGGGCCACACCGACATCGAGCGGCAGAAGCCCAATGTGTTCCGCATGAAATTGCTGGGCGCCGATGTGATACCGGTGCATTCCGGCACCGCCACCTTGAAGGACGCGATGAACGAGGCGTTGCGCGATTGGGTCGCGCATGTCGACGACACCTTCTACGTGATCGGCACCGTCGCGGGCCCGCACCCCTATCCGTCGATGGTGCGCGACTTCCAATCGGTGATCGGCCGCGAGACCCGCGAGCAGCTGATGCAGGCGGAAGGCCGCCTGCCCGACAGCCTGGTCGCCTGCATCGGCGGCGGCTCCAACGCGATGGGGCTGTTCCACCCATTTCTCGACGAGCCGTCGGTCGCGATGATCGGCGTCGAAGCCGGCGGCCACGGCATCGACACCGGATTGCACGCCGCCTCGCTGAATGGCGGCCAGCCCGGCGTGCTGCACGGCAACCGCACCTACCTGCTGCAGGATGCCGACGGGCAGATCCATGACGCGCATTCGATCTCGGCCGGGCTCGACTATCCCGGCATCGGGCCGGAGCACGCCTGGTTGCACGATCTCGGCCGCGTGCAATACGCCTCGATCACCGACCATGAGGCGCTCGAGGCGTTTCAGCTGTGCAGCCGGCAGGAGGGCATCATCCCGGCGTTGGAGCCGGCGCATGCGCTGGCCCATGTCGCGAAGATCGCGCCGGATCTGCCGCGCGATCATCTGATGGTCATGAACATGTGCGGCCGCGGCGACAAGGACATCTTCGCCGTCGCCGACCACCTCGGCGTCATGCTGTGAGCCGGACCTCGACGCGCCTAACGTTCCCTCTCCGCCCTTCAGGGGGCAGAGGGAGGGGCCCGCGCCAAAGGCGCGGGAGGGTGAGGTGGGCACTATCTGGACCGCGGGCGTCTCGCCCGCACAATGCGGCCGGGACGGCCGCGGTCCTTCTGGAATCCCCCACCTCACCCCAACCCTCTCCGCCCCCCGGGGCGGAGAGGGGGCGAGGCCGCGGAGCCCCGCAATGAGCCGCATCGAGCGCCGTTTCGCGCAGCTGCGCGCCGAAGGGCGCGCCGGGCTGGTGATCTACCTGACCGCCGGCGACCCCGACCCGGACACCTCCTTCGCGCTGTTCTCCGGGCTGGCTGAGGCCGGCGCCGATTTGATCGAGATCGGCATGCCGTTCTCCGATCCGATGGCCGACGGCCCGTCGGTCCAGGCCGCCGGTCAGCGCGCACTGAAGGCCGGCACGACCTTGCGCAGCACCCTGGCGATGCTGCGGCGTCTGCGCCAAACCGACCCGGACACGCCTTATGTGCTGATGGGCTATTACAACCCGATCTACCGCTATGGGGCCGAAGCCTTCGCGCGCGATGCCGTGGCGGCCGGGGTCGATGGCGCGATCGTCGTCGATTTGCCGCCCGAGGAAGATGCCGAATTGGCCGAACCGGCGCGCGCCGCCGGGCTCGACATCGTGCGGCTCGCCACCCCGACCAGCGACGAAGCCCGGCTGCCGGCGGTCGTCGGCCATGCCAGCGGCTTTATCTATTACGTCGCGATCACCGGCATCACCGGCACCCGTGCCGCCGATGCGGCGGCCGTCCGGGTCGCAGTCGAGCGGTTGCGCCGCTTCACCAAGCTGCCGGTCGCGGTCGGCTTCGGCATCAAGAACGCTGCCCAGGCCGCCGAGATCGCCAAGGTGGCGGACGCCGCCGTGGTCGGCTCGGCCATCGTCGACCGCCTCGCCGTCAACCTCGATCCCGACGGCAAGGCGAAATCCGGCCTCATCGAAGCCGTCCTCGCCGATATCCGCGCCCTCGCCGCGGGGGTGCGGAGCGCCCGCGAAACCTGACACGTGCCTGGACGAGGGTTTTCCGGAATTCACATTATTTTTAACTTGACAAATCCGGATTGTTGTGGTATCGGAAGCGCACGCTGGCAATCCGGATTGCATACCTGGCCTGAAGCCGGGCTGTCGGCGGGCAGCCCACTAAACGCGAAACCGGATCCCGTCATCCTCGGGCTTGGCCCGAGGATCCACGACTTTCATTCGTGGGACCCAAGCCCCGTCATGGGGTGAGGATATTGCGAGTGCTGATTGTTGCTTTTTTGTCGCTGTTTCCGCTGCTGTTATCCGCTGTTCCGCCGCTGATATCTCGCTGTTATCTCCGCTGTTATCCCGCTGCTCTTGGACCACCCGCACCTGCCAAAAGGCTAGCATTCCCAGATGCTTGTTCGGCACACATGGGAGCCGCGCTCGCAAATCGAAATTTCAGAAACAGCGGCGGCATGACGCGCCGATTATCGTGCGATGCGCCCGAAGGCGCACTTCGCGACCCGACACGGGATCGTTATCATCGCGGATCATGAACTGGCTGACCAATTATGTTCTGCCGAAGATCCGGGCGCTGACCCGCAAGGAAGTGCCCGACAATCTGTGGCGCAAATGTCCCTCTTGCGAGCAGATGCTGTTCCACCGCGAGCTGGCGGCCAACCTCGAAGTGTGCCGCCATTGCGGCCATCATTTCCGGATCGGCAGCGAGGCGCGCTTCAAGATCCTGTTCGACGACGGCGCCTTCGAAAAGATCGAGGCGCCGAAAGTGCCGCCTGATCCGTTGCGCTTCCGCGACCGCAAGCGCTACACCGAGCGGCTGCGCGAAGGGCAGGCGGCGCTGGGCGCCGGCAGCGACGCGGTGGCGATCGCGCAGGGGCGGATCGGCGGCAATGCCGCGATCGTCCTCGCCTTCGATTTCGCCTTCATGGGCGGCTCGATGGGCGTTGCGGCCGGCGAGGCGATGGTCGCCGCGGCGCGGCGCGCCGTCGAGCGCGACGCGGCGCTGATCGTCGTGCCGGCCTCGGGCGGCGCGCGCATGCAGGAAGGCATCCTGTCGTTGATGCAGATGCCGCGCACGATCCTCGCCGCCGATATGGTCAAGGAGGCCGGCCTGCCCTACATCGTGCTGCTGACCGATCCGACGACCGGCGGGGTTTCGGCGTCGCTCGCGATGGTCGGCGACATCACCCTGGCCGAGCCCGGCGCGATCATCGGCTTTGCCGGCGCTCGCGTCATTGAGGAGACGATCCGCGAAAAATTGCCGGAGGGCTTTCAACGCGCCGAATACCTGCACGCGCACGGCATGGTCGACCAGGTCGTGCCGCGCGGCGAGCTGCACGCGACCCTGGGGCGCATTCTGTCATTGCTGCGCGAGCCGGTTCGCGGCGAAACAACACTGCCGGTGCCGGTGCCGGCCCCGCCCAAGGCGGCGGAGTAAGTCTCATGTTGGGCAGTGATCGGGTGCTGCAGCGCCTGATGCAGCTGCACCCGAAAAAGATCGACCTGTCCTTGGGCCGCATCGAACGCCTGCTGGCGACGCTCGGCAATCCGCAGGACAGATTGCCGCCGACGCTGCATGTCGCGGGCACCAACGGCAAGGGCTCGACCGTCGCGACGTGGCGCGCCTGTCTCGAAGCCGGCGGCTACCGCGTCCATGCCTACACCTCGCCGCATCTCGTCCGCTTCCACGAGCGCATCCGTCTCGCCGGCCATCTGATCGACGAGGATGCGCTGCTCGATCTGTTGGAGGAATGCGAGCGCGCCAATCACGGCGAGCCCATCACCTTTTTCGAGATCACGACGGCGGCGGCGTTTCTCGCCTTCGCGCGGACCCCGGCGGATGTCGTGCTGCTCGAAACCGGGCTCGGCGGCCGGCTCGATACGACCAATGTGGTGCGCCATCCGGCGGCGACCGCGATCACCCCGGTCTCGCTCGACCATCAGGCCTTTCTCGGCGACACGATCGCGGCGATCGCCGGCGAGAAAGCCGGCATCCTGAAACCCGGCGTGCCGGCCATCATCGGCCCGCAGCCGGACGAGGCCGAAACTGTCATCGAGGCCCGCGCCGCGGCGATCGGCGCGCCGCTATTTCGCTGGCATCGCGACTGGCATTGCGAGCCCATTTCTTCCCTCTCCCGCACTGCGGGAGAGGGTGCTCGAGCGCATAGCGCGAGGGCGGGTGAGGGTGTCGTCGGCATGCGCTATGAGGGGCCGCGCTGGCACCTCGATCTGCCGTTGCCCTCGCTGCCGGGGATGCACCAGATCGTCAATGCCGGGACGGCGATCGCCTGCCTCGAGCAATTGCCGCAATTCTCGCTGTCGCCCGCGGCGATCGCCGACGGCCTGCGCCATATCGATTGGCCGGCGCGCATGCAGCGCCTCCGCCGCGGCCCGCTGGTCGAGATGCTTCCAGCCGGGTGGGAATTATGGCTCGACGGCGGCCACAACCCGTCCGCCGGCGAGGCTATCGCCGAGGTCGCGAAGGGCTGGCATGACCGGCCCCTCGACCTGATTGTCGGCATGCTGAAGACCAAGGATGCGAGCGGCTTCCTCGCGCCGCTGGCATCGCATGCGCAAACCCTGCGGGCGGTGACGATCCCCGGCGAAGAAAACCCGCATCCCGCCACCGAAATCGTCGCCTCGGCACGCTCGGTCGGCATCGCGGCCCGCGAATCCGCGTCGGTTGATGCCGCGTTGCACGACATCGTGCAGCAAGCGGGACCCGCGCGCGTGCTGATCTGCGGCTCGCTGCATCTCGCCGGCGTCGTGCTGGCCGAGAACGGCTAAACCGTCGCGGTGCCTCAGCCGGCGGGATGATTGATTTCATCAAAGCGAAACCCCCTCCCCCGGGCTTGTCCTGGGGGTCCACGTCTTAGATTGATGAAGGACGCGGAGGAAAAAGACGTGGATGGCCGGGACAAGCCCGGCCATGGGGGATTTGAGTACGGTCGGGCGCGCCCGTGACTTATCCGGCGCGCGATCGGGCGCGCCAATGAAACCACCGAGACACGGAGAACACAGAGGCTCGCGGGGGGCACAGCATCTCTGTGCTCTCCGTGCCTCCGTGGTGAAAATTTATTGCCCGCGACGCGGGCGTTTTGCGCCGATGCTCCGAACGCGCCGCCGGCTACAGGACCGACTCGACCCATTCGTAGAGCTTGCTCTTCGGCAGGGCGCCGATCTTGGTCGCCGCTACCTGGCCGCCCTTGAACAGGATCATCGTCGGGATGCCGCGCACGCCGTATTTGCGCGGGATCTGCGGGTTTTCGTCGATATTGACCTTGGCGACGGTGACCCGTCCTTCCATGTCGGTGGCGAGCTCGTCGAGGAACGGTGCGATCATCTTGCACGGCCCGCACCATTCGGCCCAGAAGTCGACGAGAACGGGCTCGGTGGCGCGCAGCACCACATTGTCAAAGCTGCCGTCGCTGACTGCGGTCGGCTTCATTGAAATATCCTTTCACTACCTACTGGCGGTGACATTAGGGGAGGGGAAAATCCGCCGTCAAGGTAGGTGCCCGGGGAGATGGGCGGTGAGCCGCGCAGGGCTGATCGGCATCAGCCGCGGACCTTCGGTCCACAGGAACGCGCACATGACCGGCCGGTCGGGATAGATGCGCGCCAGCGCCGCCTGATAGGTCGCCAGCTGGCGCAGATAGATCGCCGGAACCTCGTCCTCGGTGGCCGGCGGCGGCCGCACCGTCTTGTAATCGACGATCAGCACGCGGTCGGGCGTCACGACCAGCCGGTCGATCTGGCCGGACAGCGCATGGCCGCCAATCAGCCCGACCACCGGCACTTCCGCCTGCGCGTCGGCGCCCCACAGCTCGGCGAACGCCGAATCGGCCAGCACCGCCAATGTTTCGCGGTAGATCTCGGCCTGTTCCTCGGCGGCGAGGCCATGCACCGGCAGCGCCAGAAAACGCCGGGCCGCCATCTCACGCTGTTCGACAGGCAGTTCCGGCAGGCTCTGTAATAGCTTGTGGACCAGCAGGCCGCGCTTGAAGCGGTCGCGGCCGGCGATGGCGAGCGGCGACAGGGTCGCCGGCTCCGGCCCGCTCGGGCGCGACGGCAACAGCGGCTTCGGCGGATCCGGCTCGGGCAGGGGAGGCATCGCCGCCCAGCGCGGCAATGGCCCGGCGCCGCGCGCGATTGCGGCCGGGCGGTCGCGGGCCGGCGCGCTGGTCTGCGCCCCGGTGATGCGCAGCGCCGTGCCGCTCCAACCCTCGCGCTCGCCGATCGACGGCCTTGTATCGAACGGCACCTGCTCGGCGATGCCGCTCCAGCCGGCATGACACAGCGCATGCCAGGAAGGCGGATCGGCAACCGGCCGTTTCGTCTCCCAGCCGCAGACATACAGCCGGTCCTGCGCCCGGGTCAGCGCGACATAGAGCAAGCGGCGATATTCCTGCATCTGCCGCGCCCGAAACGCCGCCCGCTCGGCGGCGTAAAACGGCGCGTCGAGCACCTTGCGCGGCGACCACAACGGCAATCCGCCGGTCTCGCTCCACAACAGGCGCGGCGGCCAGTCCGGCAGTTGCATCGTGTCGGGCAGAAACACGATCGGCGCTTCCAGGCCCTTGGCGCCATGCACGGTCAGCAGCCGCACCTCGTCGCGCTGGCGTTCGCCGAAATCGCGCTTGACCTCGATCTCGCCGGCGACCAGCCAATGCAGAAACCCCTGCAAAGACGGCACATGCTCGCGCTCATAGGCGAGCGCCAGCGCGAGAAACTCCTCGATCGGGTCGGCGGCCTCGGGCCCAAGGCGCTCCAGCATCGCGCGGCGTCCGCCATCGCCACCGAGGATTTCGGCGTACAGCTCGAACGGCGGCACGTAGTCGGCACGGGCGCGCAATTCGGACAGGCGGTCGGCGGCCTGCCGCATCAACAGATCCTCGGTCGCCAGCCGGCGCAGCCGCTCCCACAGGGTTTGCTTGCCCCGCCCGTGGGCGAGTACGAACAGCTCGTCTTCGCTGAACCCGAACAGCGGTCCTTTCAGCACCGTCGCCAAATTCAGATCGTCCTCGGGGAGCAATAGGAACCGGCCGAGCGCGATCAGATCCTGCACCGCGAGCTGTTCGGTCAGCACCAGCCGGTCGGCGCCGGCGACCGGCACGTTGCGCTGCTTCAGCGCCGCGATCAGATCGCCGACGAACAAATTGCGGCGACGCACCAGCACCATGATGTCGCCGGGCCGGACCGCGCGGTCGCGCGCCTCCAGCCGCTCGCCGGCCGCGAGCCAGCCGGCAATCGTCGCCGCGATGGCGCGCGCCAGCCGGGTACGCGGCTCGGCGCTGCGCTGTCGCGTGCCCAGCCACGCCGTCGGATCGAGCTCCTCATCCGGGTCGGGTTTGACCGGCGGCCACAGCTCGACCCGGCCGGCATGACCGGCCCGCGCCGCGACATGGCGGATCGCTGCGCCGTCGAGCGCGACCCCGTCGGCCGCCGAACCGCCCTGAAACACCGCATCGACCGCCTGCAAAAGCGGCTCCGTGGCGCGGAACGAGATCTCCAGCGGCACCATTCGCCATGCCTGCTGCGCCGCGGTGACCCGCGTTTCGAAATGATGCCGCATCGCGACAAACTCGCGCGGGTCGGCGCGCTGAAAGCTGTAGATCGACTGCTTCGCGTCGCCGACCGCGAAGATCGTGCGGATGCGCTCGCGCCCGCCCTCGCCGGTGAAAAATTCCTCGGCCAGCGCGGCGACGACCTGCCATTGCTCCGGATTGGTGTCCTGCGCTTCGTCGATCAGGATGTGGTCGAGCCCGCCATCGAGCTTGAACAGGACCCACGGGGCAATCCCCGGCCGATGCAGCAATTCGAGCGCCTTCAGCACCAGATCGTCGAAATCGAGCAAGCCGTGCAGGCGTTTCCGGTCGGCATAGGCACGCAACACCGCATCGCCGAGCCGGATCAATGCCAGGGTCGCCTCGACCAGCATGGCGCCGGCCCGCTGGTCGATAAACCGCACGATCCGCTGCGCCTCGGCGTCGAGCACGGCCCGCGCATCGCCGCGGCCAGGCCTGGCAAGCGCCGCCTTTGTGATCAATGTCTGCAGGATCGCTCGCTCGGCCGTCAGGAACGCGGCGATATACTCGTCGAGCAGATCGCGGCGGCCATCCGGCACGGCGCACCAGCGCGCGAGCACTCGGCCGCGTTCCTGATCGGCCCGTGAGCCTTCGGCGAGCGCCGCCGCGGCGGCGCGCAACGCCGCCTCGTCGCAGGACCCGGTCGCGCAGAACGCCTCGGTCAAGCCGTCGGCGGTGGCCCCCGCGGGCAGCGAGAACGCCGCGGCAAGCCGCGTCCGCAACGCCGCCTCGCCGCCCGCGAGCGCCGCCCGCAATTTGCTGCGGTCGCTGGCCAGCGAGGTCAGCAATTCGGCGAAGCGCTCCTCCTGCGTATAGCGCGCGACCAGCGCCAATGCCTCGGCGAGCGGCGCGGCATGACCGCCGCGGGCAGCGGCGATGATGCTCTCGGCGGCCTCGGTCAGGGTCTCCGCGGCGCTGCGCTCCTCGATGACGGCGAATTCGGGCGGCACCCCGGCTTCGAGCGGGAAGCGGCGCAGCAGCGATTGGCAGAAGGCGTGGATCGTCGCGATCTTGGCGCCGCCCGGAATGTCCAGCACCCGGGCGAACAGTTGGCGGGCGCGGGCGGTCTCGTATTCCTGCGGGAAATGCCCGGTCAGCTCGACCAGCTGCTCGGCCAGCGCGCCTGGCGGCAGGGTGGCCCAGGCGGCCAGCCGGTCGTTGACCCGGTTCGCCATCTCGGCCGCCGCGGCGCGGGTGAAGGTCAGGCACAGGATGCGCGCCGGATCGGTGCCGTCGAGCATCAGCGCCAGCAGCCGGTCGGTCAGCACCTTGGTCTTGCCGGTGCCGGCCGAGGCGGAGACCCAGACCGAGACGTCCGGCCCCAGCGCCTGCCGCTGGATCGCGGCGGCTTCAGCGGCGCGGGTCATAGCCCTCGTCCTCGTCTTCTTCGAGCCGCTCCAGCTGACGGTAATCGGAATAACGCGGCGCCCATCGCTGCACCGGCACCGGCAGATAGGGCGTCGCCGGATTGTCGAAGCTCGCGACAAGCCCGCCGACCCCGGCCAGCACCCGATCGATCAGGTCCGCGGGACTATCGGCGCCGAGCGGCTTCCGCTCACCGGCCGGCTCGCCGCCGGACAGGCGCCAATATTCGAGCGCCGTCGGCTGGCCGGTCACGCCGTCAAAGCCGCCGGCGCGGGCGATCGCGCCTTCGAGCGGCAGTTGCACCGCGATGCCGTTCTCGATCTCGGTCTTCGACGGCAATACGCCGGTCTTGTAGTCGAGGATCGCGACCTCGCCCGAACGCAGGCAATCGACCCGGTCGGCGATCGCGGTCACCGTGAACGGCCCGGCCGGCGCCGGGATCACCAGTCGGCCGTTCTTTTCGCTGAAGCTCTCGACGATGTCGCCGCGCCGCAGCATTTCCTCGGCAACGAACCAGCGGGCGATCCGCTCGAAGCGCGGCCACCAGAAGGCCCACGCCCCCGGGCGGCTCAGATACGCGTCGAAGCAATGCCGCGCGATCTCGATCAGTTCGGCTTCCGGATCGGCCGGCAAGGCGCGCGGATATTGCTTGACGAACAGGGCCAGCGCCTCGTGCACCGCGATGCCGAGCTCGGCCCGCCCGGGATCGGCGTCGAGCTCCTGGAGCGCCTTCAGGCCGAGGATGTGGCGGGCATAGATCGCGTAGGGATCGCGGATCCAGGTCTCGATCTGCGTCACCGACAGCCGGCGCGGCCGTGCCGCAAGCGGCGGGCGGGGTGTCGCCGACGGCAATGAGCGGCGCCGCTCGGGCACATCCTGCAACGCCGCCGCGCTCTCGATGTCGGGCTCCGGTCTGAGGACACCGTCGAGACCGGTCGCGCGCAGCACCGCGTCGAGCCGCAACAGCCAGCGCGACGGGATCGTCGGTACCCCCTCGCGCCGCGCCGCCCGCGTCAGCGCCACCGCCGGGGCGGCGATCGCCTGGGCGAAATCATGCGCGGCGATGCCGATCGCGCGCTCCGGGACGGCGATGCCGAATTGCTGGCGCATCTGCCGCGACATCCACGGGTCGAAGGCGGCCGGCCCGGGCCAGGTGCCTTCGTTGAGGCCACCCAGCACGACCAGATCGGCCTGCTGCAGCCGCGCCTCGACCAGGCCCCAGATCGCCAGCCGCGGATGGCGGCCAAAAGCGGGGCGGACCACGATGCCGGCGGCCAGCGCCTCGAACAATGCCGGATAGTGCCGCGCCGGGATCGCCGGAAAGTCGGCCGCCGCGTCGATCAACTCGTGACAGAACCGCGCCGCTGCCTCGCCCGCCGTGTCCCGCCACAGCCGGGCGATGCCGGTTTCCATGTCGGTCGCGGCGAGTGCTTCCGCCGCGGCGACATGCGCCATCGCCAGCTCGGCGATCGACGCATTCTCGCCCACCAGCTGCTCGGCAAGTCCGTCAACGCAGGTTTCGAGGCGGTCGACAAAGCCGTGCAGCAACCGCTTGTCGGGACCGAGCGCCGCCCGCAACCCGGCAAACCCCGGCGCCGGCCGTGGCCCGCGGATCTCGCCTTCGAGCCGGCGGGCCAGATCGCGGAACACCTCCGGCGCGAGCCCGCCGGCCGCCAGCGGATGCTTCAGCGCCGCCAGCAACGGCACTGGCGCCAGCCCGCTCTCGGCAAGATCCAGCACGAGGCGCAGGAAGGCGCCCGGCGGGGTGCGGTTCAGCGGCAACCCCGCGGAATCGTCGATATCGATGTCCCAGCGGCGCAATTCGGCGGCGACGCGGCGCGCCAGCTCGCGGTCGGGGGTGACCAGCGCGGCCGTCGCGGCCGGCGTTTCGAGGGTTCGCCGCAGCAGCAGCGCGATCGTCGCCGCCTCGTCCTGCGGGCTGGCGCAATCGTAGCGGGTGACTCCGTCGAGGGCGTCGGGCGGCTCCACGGCCAGCGACCGCCAGCCATCCGTCAGCGCCGCCGGCCGCAACGCCTCGGCAAACAGCCGCCCGCGCCGGTCGCGCATCGACAGCGTCGAGGAGCCCGGCGGCCAGTCGCGGACATCCTCGGGCGGCAGCTCAAGCGATTGCAGCAATCGCGCCATCAGATGCTGCGGATGCGCCGGATCGTCGATGATCGCGTCCCACAGTTCGGGGCCGCAACTCCGATCGAGCCCGGGCAGGATGACCGCGCCATGGTCGAGGCCGGCGATCGCGCCGAGCAATTCGTCGAGCGCCGGGAAGCCGCCGACCAGCCCGGCGGCGATGACCGGCTCGCCTAGCGGGGTGTCGCGCCACAGCATCGCCTGGCGCCGCAACAGCCGGTTGCGCCGCTCGGCCGGATCGAGCGCGCCTTCGGTCGCGAGCATCGCCGGCCAGGCATTCGGCAGGATTTCGAGAAAGCGCAGCACCGTTTGCCAATGCTCGGCGAGATCGTCGGGCGCCAGCTCATTCAGCCGGGCGAAATCGGCGCCCTCGGTGGCCGCGGCATCGAGCAGGCGGGCCAATGCCCCGGCCAACGCCGCCGCCTGGCCGGGCAGCAGCGGGTCGCCATGCGCGTCGCCCCAGCCGAGCACCAGCCGGGTCAGCAGCAGCCGGCGGCGCAGTTCCGGGACCGCCGGCGGGATCGCCAAGCTCAGGTCATCGTCGCCGGCGCCGAGCGCGACCTCGTCGGCTTCGAGGTCGCCGATCGGGCGCAGCTGCGGCAACAGCAGCGGCGCTCCGGCCCCGCCCTCTTCGCCGGACAGGCGCAGGAAGGCCTCGCGCAACGCCCGGACCGCCCGGCGGGTCGGCAACAGCACCGTCATGCGCGCCAGCCGCAGCGGCTCGCCCCCGGTCCGATCGAGCAATCCGCGCGCCAGCGTCGCCAGAAACGGGCGGTCCGCCGCTATGGTGTAAATGTGCTGCGGCACGAAAGGCCTTCTTGTTACTCATCACGAAGAGAGGAAGAGCACGAAGGAGGAACATAACCTATCTCCGTGCTCTCCGTGCCTCCGTGTGATTCTTATCTTTCGATGCGGTGCGAGGCGAGTCGGGCGCGAGTGGCGGCCAGGCCTTCCGGCGTGCCGACATGGTACCACTCGCCGTCATGCACGATCGCGTGCAGCCGGCCGGCCTCTTGCGCCCGGTCGTAGAGGCGGGCCAGCGAGAAGCGCCGCTCGCCGACCCCGTCGAACAGCCGGCGATGCAGCAGCTGGACGCCGGTGAAGATGTAGGGCGCGATCTCCCGCTCGCCGCGCCTTCGCGGATTGCCCAGCGGGTCGAGGAAATAATCGCCATTGCCCTCGTAGCCGATCGCATTGGTCGTGCGCTGCAACAGCAGCACCAGATCCATGCGCGCGGGATCGAACGCGGCGGCGAGCCGAGTCAGGGCGTAATCCTTGCCGTCGAGCCACATGACGTCGCTGTTGAGGACAAAGAACGCCTCGTCGAGCAACGGCAGCGCGTTCAGCACGCCGCCGCCGGTTTCGAGCAGTTCCGCCTCGTGCGAGATCTCGATATGCGGCTGTTGGCGCGCCGCCAGCCGGGCGGTGACGAGCTCGGCCTTGTAATGGACGTTGACGACGACCCGCTCGACCCCGGCCAAGACGAGCCGGTCGATCGCGTGATCGAGCAGCGTCTGGCCGCCCAGCTCGATCAGCGGCTTCGGCACGGTATCGCTGAGCGGCCGCATCCGGGTGCCGAGCCCGGCGGCCAGCACCATGCCCGATTTCGGGATCGCCTTCATGCCGCGCCAGGCGCCGGCGCCCGCCTTAGCGGCGCGGGCAGGTGCCGGTCGAGCCAATCGGCGACGGGGCGCAATGCCGGTTCGCGGAGATCCTCTTCCAGGAGCCGCCATACCCGCGGGATATGGGCGAGGTAGCCGGGCTTGCCGTCGCGCCGCCACAGCCGCGTGAAGATGCCGATGATCTTGCAGTTGCGCTGCGCCGCCAGGATCGCCGCCGAGCGCCGGAAGCGAGCCTGGTCGAGATCGGGAAATTGCCCGAGATAGCGCTCGGTCATCGCACCGCGCAGCGCCGCCGGGACATCGCGCCGCGCATCTTCCAGCAATGACACCAGATCGTAGCTCGCCGGGCCGCGCACCGCGTCCTGGAAATCCAACAGGCCGCAGCTCTGGACCGCGGGGCGTCCGGGCAACAGCATCAGATTGTCGACGTGGTAGTCGCGCAGGACCAGCGTCGGCGCCGGCAGTTCCGCCTCGGGCAGAACCTCGCGCCAGCGCGCCAGATAACTGTCGCGGGCCGCCGGGCCAGACTCCGCGCCGAGCACGCAGGGCATGTACCAATCGACCAGCAGCGCCGCCTCGGTCAGCAACCTCGCCTCGTCGTAGAACGGCAATTCGGGCAGCCGCTCGGCCTCCACCACCCGGTGCAACGCGACCAGCGTGTCGATCGCGAGCGTGTAAAGCGCGGCTTCGTCGGCGCCCTTGGCGAGCAGCTTCGTGTAGGTGTCGTCGCCGAAATCCTCGATCAGCAGGAAGCCCCGCTCGCGGTCCTCGGCATAGATTTCCGGCGCGCTGAAACCGTGCTCGCGCAGGATCGCCGCGACCGCGACATACGGCCGGACATCCTCCTGCGGCGGCGGCGCGTCCATCAGCACGGCGCGGCGCGAGCCGTCGATCAATCGGTAATAGCGCCGGAACGAGGCATCGCCGGCGAGCACTGCCGGGGCGCTGCCGTCCCAGCCCTGCGCCGCGAGAAAGCCGGCCATCGCGACCCGGCGCTCTTCGGGAATGACGGCGGCGGCCCGCGCCATCTCACGCCTCTGTCGCGAGCGCGGTCAGCCGCGCCGCCCAATCCGGACCGGGATCGATGATCGCCCGCCGCGCCTCGGGCCCGGCGCCGTGCGAGCCGCCGTGCGAACCACCGTGTTCAAAGGTGATTTCCAACCGCCGGTCCGGGACCAGCGGGCCCAGCCGCTCCGGCCATTCGATCAGCGAAATCCCGTCATGAAACGCATCCTCAAGGCCGAGCTCCCAGGCTTCGTCGGGGTGGCGCAGGCGATAGCCGTCGACATGCCAGACCGACAGATCCGGAAGCTCATAAACCTGCACCAGCGTGAAGGTGGGGCTCGGCACGATCTCGTCACGGCCGGCGCGGCTGCGGATAAAGGCGCGGGCAAAGCTCGTCTTGCCGGTGCCGAGCTCGCCCTTCAACGCAATCACATCGCCACGGCGGACGAGTCGCGCCAGACGCGTCGCGAGAGCCGCAGTGGCGGCTTCATCAGGCAGCTCGATTACGATCATAGTCCCCCACGCCTTGTATAGCTTACAGGTGACAAACCGCAAGATTTGCTTAATCGCGACGCGAGTATCTCCCTGACGAGAACGCTTGCGCCGGCACCCTGCCCGGCTAAGGTGGCGTGATGCCGAGTTCCTCTCTTCAACGCTGCGACGTCGCGATCATCGGCGCCGGGCCGGTCGGGCTGTTTGCCGTGTTCGAATGCGGCATGCTGGATATGAAATGCGCCGTGTTCGACGCGTTGCCGGAGCCGGGCGGCCAGTGCGCCGCGCTCTATCCCGAGAAGCCGATCTACGACATCCCGGGCTACCCGCGAATCGATGCCGCCGAGTTGGTCGAGCGCCTAGCAGAGCAGGCCGCACCGTTCGCGCCGGTTTTTCATCTCGGGCATCCGGTGACGCGCCTCGAAACGGTGGATGACGGCTTCGCCATCGAGACCCTGGCCGGTGTGCGAGTGGCGGCCCGCGCCATCGTCATCGCGGCCGGCGCCGGCGCGTTCGGCCCGAACCGTCCGCCGCTCGCCGGCATCGAGGCGTTCGAGGATCGCAGCGTCTTCTACCTCGTCCGGCGGCGCGAGGATTTCCGCGGCCGCCGGATCGTGATCGCGGGCGGCGGCGATTCCGCCGTCGATTGGGCATTGTCGCTGGCTGACGTCGCCGAACGGGTCATGGTGGTGCATCGCCGCGGCCGGTTTCGTGCCGCGCCGCAATCAGCAGCTCGGCTGCAGCAGCTCGCCGATCAGGGCCGCATCGATTTGGTGATCCCCTACCAGCTGCACGGGCTCGAGGGCGCCGCCGGTGAGCTGTCCGCCGTCATCGTCGCCGATCTCGCCGGCGCCACCCGTCGGCTGGAGGCCGATCGCCTGCTGCCGTTCTTTGGTCTGGCGACCGATCTCGGGCCGGTCGCCGCCTGGGGCCTCGAACTCGACCAAAACCGCATCCGGGTCGATCCGGCGAATTGCGCCACCTCGCTACCCGGAATCTTCGCGATCGGCGATATCGCCTCCTATCCGGGAAAGCTCAAGCTGATCCTGTCGGGCTTCGCCGAGGCGGCGCTGGCGGCGCACGCGATCCATCCCCTCGTCCATCCCGGCGAGGCGCTCCACTTCGAATACTCGACGACAAAAGGCGTGCCGGGCCGCTGACGCTGCCGACGCTATGCGGTCGGCGTCAAACCGGTGAGCCGGCCGTCAGAGCGGCCCGCTTTTCCCCATCCGATCGAGACTGGGCGGCGGGCAGGTGACACAGGATGGTTGTCCCTGTCGTCGGCTTGGATTCGATCGACACCGACCCGCCATGCAGCTCTATCAGGCTCTTGACCAATGACAGGCCGAGGCCGGCGCCGGATTCGCGGGCTTGCGGGTTGCCGCGCTCGAACTTCTCGAAAACCCGTTCCTGATCCGCGGGCGGGATGCCGACCCCGGTATCGGTCACGGCAAGGATCAGTTCGTCGCCGTCGCGGCGCGCTTCCAGCCGGATCGAGCCCCCGGCCGGGGTGAATTTGATCGCGTTCGAGATCAGATTGAACAGCGCCTGCTTCAGCCGCCGCTCATCGGCCTCGATCGCGCCGATGTCGCGCGGGCAGCGCAAGGTCAGGGCCAAATCCCGGTTGCGGGCACGTTCCCGGGTCAGCGTCATCACCGCCTGCAGCATCGCGCGGATATCGATCGGACCGGTTTCGAGCGCCATGTAGCCGGCCTCGATCGTCGCCAGGTCGAGGATGTCGTTGATCAGCGACATCAGGCGATGCGAGCTGTCGAGAATGCCGCGGCTGTATTCGAGCTGCCGTTCGGACAGCGGGCCGAAATACTGGTTCGCCAGGATCTCGGCGAAGCCGATGATCGCGTTCAGCGGGGTGCGCAGCTCGTAGGAGACGTTGGCGATGAACTCGCTCTTGAGGCGGCCGGCGGTTTCCAGAGCGTCGTTCCGCTCGCGCAGGATGCGTTCGACCCGCGCCGTGTCGGTGACGTCGAGGCAAGTCACCAGAACATTGCCGTCGGGCAATGGCACCGTCGCCAGCTGCACGACCGAGCCGTCGCGGCGGTCGAGCGGCCCGCTGGTCGGCGTCTGGGCGGTGATGTTGGCGATGATGTGCTGGCGCATCGCCGGCCAATCGCCGCCATCGTCGTAGAACGGACGCATCCGCTCGACGATATCGCTGATATGCGGCTCCCCCTCGAGATCGGCCTCGGACAACGACCAGATCTTGCGGTAGCCCGGATTATGCAGCTTCAACCGCCCATCGCCGCCAAACAGCGCAATGCCCTCGTAGAGGTTGTCGAGCGTCTCGCGCTGGACCTCGATCAGGGTGTTGTACGAGCGTTCCAGAGCCAGCCGGTCGGTGACGTCCTCGTAGACGAACAGCAATCCGCCCAGCGGATGCGGCGACATCGAGACGCTGAGCGTCCGGTCATCGGGGAGGTGCATCAGCTCGTGCTGCGGCTCGATCAAGGAGGTGAACAGCCCAAGCTGCTGCCGCTTGAAGAGCCGGAAATCGGCGAATTCCGGGATGCGGCGGCGCTCGCGCAGGCGTTCGAGAACCTCGTCGAGCGAGGGATGCCCGGCGAGCCAGTCCTCCTCGATGCTCCACAGCCGGGCGAAGGCCGAGTTGAAAAAGCTCAGCCGCTTGTCGGCGCCATACATCGCGACCGCGGCATGGATGTTTTCGAGCACTTGGCCATGCGCGTTGACGTGCCGGACCAATTCGCCTTCCGCGCTCTCGAGGTCGGTGCGGTCGACCGCAAAGCCGATCGTGCCTCCGGCCCCGTCGGGCAGCTCGCAGATCTCAAGCAACCGGCGCGAGCCGCCGATCACGATGTGCCGCCGCTCGCTCTTGATCGTGCCGCCCGCCGCCGCCCGCGCCAATGCCCGCGCCTTCTCCCGCCCGCTCTCCGGGGCGAGCTCGCGGGATTCGGAGAGAACCGTTTCGCGCAGCGAATCGAGCGCGCCGGCATAGGCGTTGTTGCAGTCGACCAGGCCAAGGCCGCGGCCGCGCCGCCATACCGGCAGCGGGATCGCGTCAAAGGCCTCGCGCAGGGCGGCCGCGGCCGCGGCTTCCGTGCTCCGGCCCTGCTCGGCGGCTCGCTCCTCCGATACGTCGGCCAGCCACAGCACGGTCTCGCCGCTCGCTGTCAGGCAGCCATCGACCCGGTAATCGGGCCCGCCAGATGTGCTCACGGTCGCGGTGAAGGCCGTGCCGGCCTCTCGCAGATCGTCGACCGCCGCGCTCAGCCGCGCCGCATCGGCAGGAACCAGAGCGGCGAGAAAGCCGGAATACGGCGAATCGGTTCCGCTGCCGGGCATTCTGCCGATGGCGCTTTCCTCGCGTCCATCGCGGCTCCACCGCACGGCTGCAACCGGCGCCGTGTCGAGCATTGCGGCGAGCCCGGTATGGCTTTGCTCGGTGAGGCCGTGGCCGAGCAGCGCCGCCTGCAAGCGGGAGAGCGAGCGCCACCATAGGCCGGCGAAGATCGCGGCGATGACAAAACCGATGGCGGCAGCGAACTCGATCACGATGCGCCCGCTTTGCGGTCGGCAAGCTCAAGATTCGGCCGACCGGCCCGTGCGGCCGATCATCGGTGTTTCCCTGGGAAAAGAAAAGGCCGGCGCTCGCGGCCCGGTTGCCTAGTAGCGGTAATGTTCGGGCTTGAACGGGCCGGAGGTCGCCATCCCCAGATAATCGGCCTGCTTCGGCGTCAAGCTGGTCAGCTTGACGCCGAGCTTGTCGAGATGCAGCTGGGCGACCTTCTCGTCGAGGTGCTTCGGCAAGACATAGACCTTGTTTTGGTATTTACCGTGATTCGTCCACAGCTCGATCTGCGCCAGCACCTGATTGGTGAAGGAGGCGCTCATCACAAAGCTCGGATGGCCGGTTGCGCAGCCGAGATTGACGAGGCGGCCCTTGGCCAGGACGATCAGTCGCTTGCCGTCGGGGAAGATGACCTCGTCGACCTGCGGCTTGACCTCTTCCCAGACATAGTTGCGCAGCGCGCCGATCTCGATCTCGCTGTCGAAGTGGCCGATGTTGCAGACGATCGCGCGATCGTGCATCTGGCGCATGTGGTCGAGGGTGATGACATCGATGTTGCCGGTCGCGGTGACGAAGATGTCGCCGAGCGGCGCGGCCTCGTCCATCGTGATGACCTGGTAACCCTCCATCGCGGCCTGCAGCGCGCAGATCGGGTCGATTTCGGTGACCATGACGCGCGCGCCCTGGCTCCTGAGGCTCGCCGCCGAACCCTTGCCGACATCGCCAAAGCCGCACACGACGCCGATCTTGCCGGCGAGCATCACATCGGTGGCGCGCTTGATGCCGTCCACCAGGCTCTCGCGTACGCCGTAGAGATTGTCGAATTTCGACTTGGTGACGCTGTCGTTGACGTTGAACGCCGGCACCTTGAGCGTCCCCTCCCGCATCATTTCATAGAGCCGGTGCACCCCGGTCGTCGTCTCCTCCGAGATGCCGCGGATCTCGTTCAGCAGATGCGGATGGCGGTCATGAACGATCTTGGTCGCATCGCCGCCATCGTCGAGGATCATGTTCGGCGTCCAGCCTGACGGGCCCCGCAAGGTCTGCTCGATGCACCATTCGTATTCCTCCTCGGTCTCGCCCTTCCAGGCGAAGACCGGGATGCCGCTGGCCGCTATCGCTGCCGCGGCGTGGTCCTGGGTCGAAAAGATGTTGCATGAGCTCCAGCGCACCGTCGCGCCGAGATGCACCAGCGTTTCGATCAGGACCGCGGTCTGGATCGTCATGTGCAGGCAGCCGACGATGCGCGCGCCGGACAGCGGTTTGGCGGCGCCGAACTCGTCGCGCAGCGCCATCAGCCCGGGCATCTCGGTCTCGGCGATCGCGATCTCGCGCCGGCCCCAATCGGCGAGCCCGATATCGGCGACCTTGTAATCGGAAAATTCAGGCATGAAGCGGCTCCCGGGAGTTCAACGCGGCGGCAGGAAGGCTTTCAACATATAAAGATATCTTTATGTCGTCAACTGAGATGCGCAAAAGGCGGCGTGGGTTGAATTGGTTGCTTCAATATGATAACTATTGCAAGTGGCTGAACCCCGCGACCCGAGCCTCGATATGCTGCTCGATCTCGACGGGCAGGTTCTCGTGATCGATCCGGAGGGCGGCCATTGGGTCCGCTTTGTCGTGACGCGGGTGCCGGTGTCGCCGCAGAAGCCGCACGGCATCGACTACTCGCTCACACTGCATGGGCCGGATGGCGAGCGGTTGATCGGCTTCGACAATGCGCATCCGGTCAGCAGGCGCCGGAGCGGCGAGCCGCAGGACCATCGCCATCGGATGCGGACGATCCGGGTCTATGAATACCAGGACGCGGCGACCCTTCTTTGCGACTTTTGGAGCGCAGTCGATGCGGTGCTGCGCGAGAGAGGAGTGATTCCATGACGACATTGAAGGTCGGCATCGCGACCTATGACGAGATGAAGGCGCGCACGATGGCGGTGGCGCGCGGCGAGCACCGCGTTTCGCGCGACGAGCCGAAGGTCTGGTTCACCTCGACCGAATCCTTCGCCAAGGTGCTGTCGGCGGGCAATCGCGAGCTGTTGCGGGTCATCGCTGAGCGGTCGCCCGGCTCAATTGACGAACTGGCGCGCATCACCGGGAAGGCCAAGTCAAACCTGTCGCGTACGCTCAGGACGATGGCGGGATACGGGCTTGTTCATCTCGAGCGTGGCGAGCGCGGGCGCATCACACCAAAGGTCGTCCATGACCGAGTAGAATTAGACCTGCCGATCACCTTATCGCGGAGGGCGGGCTAAGCCGTCGTATCTCACCGTGCCTCGGCCATCGCGTTGAAGTCGTCGAGCAACGCGGCGATCCGCCCCGAATCGGATTGGTCCATGATTGCGCGGGCGCGCCGGCTTGCCGCGACCATGTCGAGACTGCGGATGCGCTGTTTGACGCGCGGGATGTTGCGCGGCGACATCGACAGCTCGCGCAGCCCGAGCCCCAGCAGCAGCGCGGCGTAGCGCGGATCGCCGGCGATCTCGCCGCAGATGCTGACCGGGATGCCGCGCCGCGCCGCCGCCTCGACGGCGAATTGCACGAGGCGCAGCACCGCCGGATGCAGCGGGTTGTACATATGCGCGACCGTTTCGTCGGTGCGGTCGATCGCCAGGGTGTACTGGATCAGATCGTTGGTGCCGATCGCGAAGAAATCTGCTTCGGCTGCGAGCGAATCCGCGGCCAATGCCGCCGCCGGCACCTCGATCATCGCGCCCAGCGGCGGCAATTCCTTCGGGATGCGCACGCCGCGCCGCTTGAGCCGCCGCGCCACCTGCTCCAGCGCCTCGCGGGTCCGGCGCATCTCGCCCAGCGTCGAGATCATCGGCAGCAGAATCTTCACCGGCCCCGTATTGGCGGCGCGCAGCATCGCCGCCAACTGGACGTCGAGCAGGCGGCGATCCTTCAGCGACAACCGGATGGCGCGCAAGCCCAGCGCCGGGTTCGCGATGTCGCTGGCGGCATAGCCGGCGAGCGCCTCCGGCAATTTGTCGCCGCCGACATCGAGCGTCCGCAAGGTCACCGGCCGTCCCTCCATGCCGCGGATCAGCGCGGCAAAGAAGTTGTATTGCTCGTCTTCGCCCGGCAGATCCTCGCGGTTCATGTAGAGAAACTCGGTGCGGACCAGGCCCAGTCCCGCCGCCCCATTGGCCAGCGCCTGCTCGACCTCGACCGGCAATTCGACATTCGCCTCCAGCCGGATCTCGACATCGTCGCGGGTCGTCGCCGGCAGCCGGCGAAGCCGGGCGAGATAGCGCCGCTCTCGCGTATCCTCCTGCTGCCGCGCCTTGTAGGCGCACAGGGTCTCGGGCGCCGGTTCGAGGATGACGATCCCTTCCGTCCCATCGACGATGACCGGCACTTCGGCTCGGGCCCAGTCGAGCAGCTCGGGAATTCCGAGGACCGCCGGCAACCCGAGCGCGCGCGCCATGATCGCGGTGTGGCCATTGGCGCCGCCGAACTCGGCGGCGAAACCGCCGACCCGGCGCGGATCCATCAGCGCGGTATCGGCCGGGGTGACCTCCTCGGCGAGGATCACCGCGCCACCGCTCAGACCCGAATAGGGGACGTATGGCTTCTTCAGCAGATTGCGAATGAGCCGCGCGCCGACCACGCGGATGTCGTCGATCCGCGCCGCGAGATACGGGTCTTCCATCGCCGCGAACGTCTTGCCGATCTCCTCGATCTCCAGCTGGATCGCGCGTTCGGCATTGATCCGCGATTTGCCGATGCGCCGATGCACGCCGCGGATCAGGCGCGAGTTTGCCAGCATCGCGAGATGGGCATCCAGCACCGAGCCGATCTCGTCCGCCGCCGATCCCGGCAGCGCCATCGCCCGCGTCTTCAGCTTGCGCAGCTGTTTGACCGAGATCGAGACCGCATCGGCAAAGCGGCCTCGCTCCGCTTCGACCTGAGGTTCGTCGAGCCGGCTTTCGTTGACCGGCAATTCGCCGCGATCGCCGATATAGGCAGCGCCGATTGCAATCCCGGGGGAGACGCCGATGCCTTGTAGTCGCTGCTCGCTGCCTGTGGCGGTCCCCGGCGTCTCGTCAGTCCTCATCGAACTTGCATTCGATCAGGCGCGCCAGCGTCTCAACGGCCGTCGCCGCGTCGCGTCCGGTCGCCGTGATCTCGACGAGCGCGCCCGATGCGGCCGCCAGCATCATCAACCCCATGATCGAGCGCCCGGATACCGCGGTACCGTTCTTGCGGACAAAGATCTCGGCATCGAATTGCGCGGCGGTCTTGACGAAACGCGCCGCGGCGCGCGCATGCAAGCCGCGCTGGTTGCAGATCTCGACGGTTCGCCGCGCCGAGGACGGGTCAGCCGCGGGCGCATCCGGAAGGTTCTTGGCGGTATCGGAACTCATCGGCGGGCATCGGCGAGCAGTTGCGAAGCGACATTGATGTATTTGCGGCCGGCCTCCTGCGCCCCGAGCACGGCGCGCTCCAGCTTCTCGTTCTGGCGCAGGCTGGCGAGCTTGATCAGCATCGGCAGGTTGACGCCGGCGATGACCTCGATCTTGCCACGGTCCATCACCGAAATCGCCAGGTTCGACGGCGTGCCGCCGAACATGTCGGTCAGCAACACCGCGCCATCGCCGCTGTCGACCTCGGCGATGCTGCGAAGAATGTCCTGGCGGCGCTGCTCCATGTCATCATCGGGGCCGATGCAGACGGCGGCGATCTGGGCTTGCGGCCCGACCACATGCTCGAGCGCGGCGACGAATTCCGTCGCCAGCCGTCCATGAGTGACCAAGACCATACCGATCATCGATAACCCTTTGTTGGGCGCGGCCAAGGCCGCCCGCCCGTTGCGCCTCAGGCGAACCCGATCGCGCCTTTCACGGCGCAATAGGACGGCCCGGCGGTGCCGGCGGGACCGCAGATCAAGCTGGCAAACATGAAATCGATGCGTCTACGCAGGGCAGAGGCCACTCGCCGCTCGCGCCGGATGCATTGGAGGATGGTTCCGGCGGAAGCCTGGGGGTATTTCGGCTGGATATAGCGCTGCCCGAGCCGTTCGTCATCATGCTTGATGAACATAGGTGACCGCACGGCGAGCGTCAGCCTCGCTTTCCGGTAGTGCGAACCTGCCGTGCCCACGACACCGGCGCTGGTCATCACTCCATTATAGCGGGAAGCCCGGTTCCGGCAAACGCGCCTAGCGCTAGCGCCACCTTCGCCGCCGCCGAGGCCTCGAAAGGCGCCACCGCGATGCGCGGCAGATCGAGGCCGAGCAGCCGCTCGGTGGCCCGCGGCGGCAGGCGCTCGATGGCTCCCGGCGGGGCTTCCGGCAGGAGATCAGCGATCAGCGCGAGCGGCGCCTCCGCCAAGGACTCGACCCGAACGATGCCGATGCCGCGCACCTCGATCAGACCGGATATCGCGGACGGGGCGCGGACAAGAATCGCGTCGCCCCGACGGTGCAGCTCGCTCTGGTCGTCGGCGACCAGCCGGCCACCGGCGTCAATCAGTCGCAGGGCCAGATCGGATTTGCCCGAACCGGAAGACCCTCGGAGCAGCACCGCGCGCTGTCCGACAGCAGTGAGGATCGCCACCGCAGTGGCATGGACGAGCAGCATTTCGCTCACGGTGCGGCCGGAAGGCGGATCAGGAAGCGCGCCCCGATGATCTCGCCTGTCGCGCCGGTCCGGTTCTCGGCCCAGATGCGGCCGCGATGGGCATCGACGATCTGCCGCGAGATCGACAGGCCCAGCCCGGAATGGGTGCCGAATTTCTCGCCGGCCGGGCGCTCGCTGTAAAAGCGGTCGAAGATCGCGGTCAGCTTGTCCTCGGGAATGCCCGGGCCGCGATCCTCGACGCTGACCAGAGCGGCGCGGCCGTCGAGACCGGCATGGATCTGGATCTCGCCATCCGGCGGGTTGAAGGAGACGGCGTTCGCGATCACGTTGATGAAGACCTGCGACAGCCGGCTCTCGATCCCGGGAACGATCAGGTCGCCCTCCTGGCCGGCGATATCGAGCGTCAGATGCGGCGCGCCCTCGGCGCGGGTGGTCTCATGCATGTCGACGAGGGCTCGCAGCATCGCCCCGATATCGGTCGGCGAGACTTCCAGCCGGCTCAACTCGGCATCGAGGCGCGACGCATCGGAAATATCGCTGATCAGCCGGTCCAGCCGTTCGACATCGTCCTGAATGATCGCCATCAACCGGCGCCGCTTGACCGGATCCTCGATCCGCGCCGCGGTTTCGACCGCGCTGCGCAGCGAGGACAGCGGGTTCTTGATCTCGTGCGCCACATCGGCGGCGAAGCTTTCGATCGCGCTCATCCGCTGCCACAGCGTGTCGGTCATTTCGCGCAACGACCGCGACAGCTCGCCGATCTCGTCGCCGCGCCCGGCGAAATCGGGGATCTCGACCCGCGCGCCGCGGCCGCGGGCGCGCTCGGCGGCGGCTGCCAGAAGGCGGATCGGGCGCGCGATCGTGCCGGCGAGGTAAAGCGATAACAGGATCGTCACCAGCAGCGCGACGCCGAAGATCCGGAGCAGCTCCAGGCGGACCGTCCGCAGCTCCTCCTCGATCTCGCCATTGCCGCTCGACAGCATGACCGCGCCGAGAACCTGCTTGTAGCGCTGCACCGGCACGGCGACGCTGACGACCAGCCCGCCGGTCTGCGGATCGCTGCGCACCGCCGAGCCGCTTTCGCCGCGCAAAGCGCGCATCGCCTCGGCAAAATCCTGGGCATCGCCGGTATCGCTTTCCCGGTATACCGGGTGCTTGTGCCGGCTCGGCAGCAGCTCGACGATCCCGTCATAGACCCGGTCGGTGAGGCGGCCCAACAGGCCTTTGTGCTCGACCGGCGGCAATTCGGTGACCTGCACCGCATCGCCCGGTCCGCGCAACAGCCGGCTGTCGGCGATCTGCTTGCCGTCGATGTCGAACAGCCGGGCGCGGGTGCGGGTCGGCTCGACCAGGCGGCGCATCATCTGGCGCGCCAGATCGGGCAACAGGATCTCGCCCTCATCGGTCGAATCAAGGACCGCGCCCTCGCTCAGCGCGGCGGCGAAGATCTCGCCCTGCGTGTGCAGCGACTCAATCTGCTGGCCGATCAGGCTCGATTCGAACTTGCCGAGATACAGGAAACCGACCGCCAGCAGCGCCAGAGGCAACACGTTGACTGCGATGATCCGCCGCGTCAGAGGCGACACCCTCCGCCAGCGGAAATGGTGCAGCCAGTTCAGACGAAAGCGAGGCTCGCCCCGGCTTTGTGGCGGGGGGCTCGGCTGGACCTGTCCGCGGGGCGACGGATCTGCCGGCCCTGCCGACCGATACCCGGGCGGGGCGGTGGATTCCGGCGCGGGTTCGCGCTCAGCGGTCGCGGTATCGATAACCGACGCCATAGAGGGTTTCGATCTGGCCGAACTCGGAATCGACCGCCTTGAACTTCTTGCGCAGCCGCTTGATGTGGCTGTCGATCGTGCGATCATCGACATAGATATGCTCGCCATAGGCCGCATCCATCAGCTGGTCGCGGTTCTTGACGTGCCCCGGGCGCTGCGCCAGGGATTTGAGGATCAGGAACTCGGTCACGGTCAGCTCGACGGGATCGCTCTTCCAGGTGCATTGATGACGTGCCGGGTCGAGCGTCATCTGGCCGCGCACGATGACCGGCTCGGCTTGGCTGTCTTCGCGCTCGCGGGCCAGTTCGCCGCGCCGGATCAAGGCCCGGATGCGTTCGATCAACAGCCGCTGCGAAAACGGCTTGCGGATGTAATCATCGGCCCCCATGCGCAGACCGAGCAATTCGTCGACCTCATCATCCTTCGAGGTCAGGAAAATCACCGGGATATGGCTGTGGCGCCGCAGTTGGCCCAGCAGCTCCATCCCATCCATCCGCGGCATCTTGATGTCGAGCACGGCAAGGTCCACCGGCTGGGCCGTCATGCCCTTCAGCGCTTCGGCGCCATCGCTGAAGCAGCGTACCGCAAACCCTTCCGCCTCGAGTGCCATCGACACCGAGGTCAAGATGTTTCTGTCGTCATCGACGAGGGCAATCGTGTTTGCCACGGATGCATCCCCCAAGGTCCGCTGCGGCCCTAGTCGCCGCCGATCAGGACGATTTGATTCCCAAATATGGCGGCTCGGCGGCAAACACAAAGGGGCCGGCAAAGCTATTCGTTGTCGCAGGCCTCCGCTATTGCTGTGCCCATGCGGTGCGATTTTCCCGGCGAATCATGGGTTCGAGGCTCCTGGGATGGATGATTTCTTTGCTCGGACACCGCGATGCAATGTAGCGAGGCGACTTTCCCATGCCCGACGATAAAGACAACCGCGCGCTAGGCGCTGCGGCGCGGCGCTTGATCCGCGCCCGCGATCATGCAGCCCTTGGCACCAGCCTCGCCGGCCGTCCGTTTGTCTCGCTCGTCGCCACCGCCTGCGACAGCGATGCGACCCCCTTGCTGCTGCTGTCCGACCTCGCCCAGCACACCAAGAACCTGATCGCCGATGCTTCGGTTTCTTTGCTGTTCGAGGATGTCGCCGGACATGCCGACCCGCTGGCCGGCCCGAGGCTGACGCTGTTGGGCCGGGCCGAGCGGTGCGACGATCCGCGTGCGGCGGCGCGCTTCGCGGCGCGGCATCCCACCAGTGCGTCCTATTCGGGCTTTGCCGATTTCCACCTCTATCGCGTTGTGATCGGCCGGGGCCACCTAGTCGCCGGCTTCGGCCGGATCGCCTGGATCGAGGCCGCCGGACTGCGCTTCGCCGGCGATGCGAGCCCCCTGGCCGCCGCCGAGCCGGAGATCGTCGATCACATGAACAACGATCACGCCGAGGCGATCGAGCTCTATGCCCGGCATCTGCTCGGGCGGCAGACAACGGGCTGGCAAATGACCGGGATCGACCCCGAGGGGCTCGACCTGCGCTGCGGCGGCGAGACCGCGAGGCTCGACTTCGCCGCGCCGGTGCTGAGTCCCACGGCGGCGCGGCAGACGCTAGTCGATCTGGCGCAATCGGCACGACAAGACGGCGGCTGACCTCGCCTGCCGCCCTACCGGCGGTTTCGTCGCAACCCGTGCGGCTTGCCCGTCCACGACGCGCGGACTATTTTGCGAACAAAGTTGCATATAGTAGCGGCTGAGCGGCGAACCCGCCGGCAGGCCGGCGAAGGAGGGAAGCTTGGACCAGGCGGAGAAACAGGCGGCCGCGCGCGCCCCCCGCTTCGACCTCAACGAACAGGGAATGCGCCATTTCGGCATGGTGCATTGGAACCTGACGGCGCCGCACCTCTACGAATATGCGGTGGGGCGGCGGGAAGGCGAGCTGGGGCTTGGGGGCAGCTTTGTCGCCAATACCGGGCGCCATACCGGCCGCTCGCCGCGCGACAAATACATCGTCAACGAGCCGGGCACCAAGGACACGGTCTGGTGGGGCGGCATCAACCAGCCGATCGACCCCGCGCGGTTCGACAGCCTGCAGCAGCGGATGCTGGCCTATCTGCAGGGCCGTGAGATGTTCGTCCAGGACCTCTATGCCGGCGCCGATCCGGAATACCGCCTGCCGGTGCGGGTGATCAGCCCCAGCGCCTGGCACAGCCTGTTCTCGCGCAACATGTTCATCCGCCCGCATGTCGCCGAGCTGGAGGGGTTCCGGCCGGCCTTCACGATCCTGCATGCCCCCGAATTCAAGGCGATCCCCGAGCTCGACGGGATTCGTTCGGAAACCTTCATCCTGGTTAATTTCGCCTCCGGTTTCGTGCTGATCGGCGGCACCCGTTATGCCGGCGAGATCAAGAAATCGGTGTTCGGCTATCTCAATTTCGTCTTGCCGACTCGCGACGTCCTGCCGATGCATTGCTCGGCCAATGTCGGGCCTAAGGGCGATTGCGCGATCTTCTTCGGCCTGTCCGGCACCGGCAAGACGACGCTGTCCGCCGACGCGTCGCGCACCCTGATCGGCGATGACGAACACGGCTGGAGCCCGCGCGGCATCTTCAATTTCGAGGGCGGCTGCTACGCCAAGGTGATCAATTTGTCGCCGACCGCCGAGCCCGAGATCTACGACACGATCACCCGCTTCGGCACGGTGCTCGAAAACGTCGTACTCGATCCGGTGACCCGGATGCCCGATGTCGACGATGCGAGCCTGACCGAGAACACCCGCGCCTGCTACCCGCTCGACTTCATCCCGAATGCCGACCCGCACGGGCTGGCGCCGCACCCGAAGAACGTGATCATGCTGACCTGCGATGCGTTCGGGGTCATGCCGCCGATCGCCAAGCTGAGCTCTGAACAGGCGATGTACCACTTCCTTTCGGGCTACACCGCGCAAGTGGCGGGAACCGAGGTCGGGCTCGGCAAGGAGCCCAAGGCGGTGTTCTCGACCTGCTTCGGCGCGCCGTTCATGCCGCGCCATCCTTCGGAATACGCCAAGATGCTGGGCGACCGGATCGCCCGCTTCAAGGCTGATTGCTGGCTCGTCAATACCGGCTGGTCGGGCGGCGCCTACGGGGTCGGCAAGCGGATGGCGATCGCCCACACCCGCGCCCTGCTGCGTGCAGCGCTCGATGGCAGCCTCGCCGGCGCGCCGATGCGTCAGGACCCGAATTTCGGGTTCCTCGTGCCCGAGAGCTGCGCCGATCTGCCGGCCAATGTGCTCGACCCGCGCGGCACCTGGTCCGACAAGCGGGCCTATGACGAGATCGCCCGCAATCTGCGCGGCCGGTTCGAGGACAATTTTACCGAGTTCGAGCCCTTCGTCGGCAGCGAGATCAAGCGCGCCGCGATCCGCGCCGCCGCGTAAAAAGGCGCATCTGGACCGCGGGCGTCCCGCCCGCCTCAATGCGGCCGAGACGGGCGCGGTCCTCCGCGGCCCGGAACATTGCGCGATCGGCTCCCGTTCCCTGGGCATGCTGACGATTGCCGAAGCACAGCGGCGGACCGAGGATTTTCTGACAGTCCAGATGCTCGAGGCCCTGCGGGCGGTCGAGTATGAGCTACCGAGCTTCGACACCGAGCCGGACGAGCCCTCGCTCAGCGCCGCGGCGCGCGGCCGGGTGGCGATCCGCCATGTGCGCGGTGCCTCGGACGCGACCTACCTCGTCGAGGCGTTCGGCGACGAGCTGTTGATGCAGCTGCAGCTCAATGTGCACCGGCTGGTCGTCGTCTATCGTGTGCCGGCGCTCGAAGCGCTCGACGCCAGCACCTTGGCGGTGCAACTCGACCGTTGGCGGATCGGCGCCGAACATGCCGGCTGGAAATTCGGCTGGCGCGACGCGCCGATCGCTGGCGATGCCGGGCATCGCTATGTCGAGACCTATTGCTACGCCTTCGCCGCGCCCGATCTCCTCGAGAACGACACCGAGCAGCTCTATTGGCGTACCGACATCGTCCAGATGACGCGCTACTACATGCTCGAAGCGGCGCGCTGCGGGGTGCGGCTGTCGCCGCGGCGGGCTGGCTTCCCGGTCTGAGCGAAGGCGCCGGTGCGGCTCAGTGCCGCGCGAAATAGACCCGGCGCAGCTGCTCGCGGAAACTCGAGCTCGCCTGGATCGCGGCGTCGAAATCGGCCTTCCCCAGGACGTAGGTGTCAACCGGCCGGGTGGCGACGACATTGGCGTTGCGCGGATTGCCGCTCATCAATGCCAATTCGCCGAAGAAATCGCCGGGCCCGAGGCGCGCGACCTCGCGCCCTTCGCGGTCGACCTCGACCTCGCCCTCGGAGATCAGGAACAGCTCTTCGCCGACCTCGCCCTCATGAATGATGATTTCGCCCGGCATATATTGCCGCCGGGTCATGCGCTCGGCGACATTGGTCAGCTCGTGGGGAGTGAGGTTCTTGAACGCCTCGACCCCTTTCAGGAATTCGCAGATGCGCAGCGCATCGTTCAGCACGATATCGGAGACGATCCGGCCATCGACCATGTGAACCAGGCGATCGGCCAGTTCGATGATGCGGTGATCGTGGGTCACCATCAGGATCGCGGTGTTGTGCTCGACGGTCATCTCCTTGAACAGGCTGACGACATTGTGGGTCGCGTCCTTGTCGAGCGCGGCGGTCGGCTCGTCCGCGAGAACCAGCTTCGGCCGGTTGGCGAGAGCGCGGGCGATCGCCACCCGCTGCCGCTGCCCCCCCGACAACGAATGCGGCTTGTGGTCGATGCGGTGGCCGAGGCCGAGACGCTGCAGCATGCCGACGGCACGCTCGCGGGTCGCCGCCGCCGATCCTCCACCTCCGAGCTGCACCGCCATCTTGACATTCTCATAGGCGGTCAACGACTCAAACAGATTGTGCATCTGAAAGATGAAGCCGAGATCGCGCCGCACCCGCACGAGCTCGCCCGCGCCGAGACCCGCCAGATCGCGGCCGAGCACCTCGATCCGGCCCTCCTGCAATGACCGCAGCCCGCCGATCAGGGTCAACAAGGTGGTCTTTCCCGACCCCGACGGGCCGGTCATCACGACAAGCTGGCCCGGCGCGATGGCGATCCGATTGTCGAACAGCACCTGCACACGGGACTCGCCTTCGCCATAAGCGAAATTGACGCCGTCGGCCCGCACTACCGGCGTCTCGGCCGCTAGCGGGTAACGCGGATCGGTCGGGGCGATCGCATCCATCAGAAGACCTCGGCCGGGTCGGCCGTTATGACCCGGCGGATCGCCAGGGCCGCCGCGAGCAAGCACATCCCGAGCGTCAGCGCAAGGCTGAGCAGGGTCAGGGACAGCGTCATATGGAGCGGCAGCAGAGCCAGCGCACCGATCGCATAGTAGACCAGCAGACACAACAGCCAGGCCGGCACGAAAGCGATGATCGCCGACAACGCAGCCTGTTCAAAGACGATCCGCACCAGATAGCCGGTTCCGTACCCCATGCCCTTCAACGTGGCGTATTGCGGCAACTGATCGGCCAGATCGGTATAGATCACCTGATATGAAATCAGCATGCCGACGACGAAGCCGACAAAGGTGCCCATCCAGAAGATCGGCCCGGCCGAGGAAAGGTCGGCCTGGAAATCGGTCTCGAACGCGATCAGCTGCGGCTTGCTGAGGACCCGTAATTCCTTAGGCAACGCGGCTGTAAGGGCCTGCTGCACGGTCGCGATATCGGCGCCGGGCTGGAGCTTGACGACGCCGAACTCGACCGACATTGCCGCCGGATTGTCGTGATTGCCGGTCAACAGCCCGGCAAACGTCCGATCGCTCATCATCACCGTGCCGTTGCTCATGAAATCGGGGCCGAGCGCGAAGCTGCCGGCGATGTGAACGGTCCGGCCATTGATGGTGGTCTCGCGCGCGTCACCGGCCATCCCGAGAAACGGGCGGGCCCGGCGGTCGACCAGCACGGCGTCCTGCTGTTTCAAGCGATCGCGCTGCTCGTTCACCTCGGACAGCAGAAACGGCGATTGATCCGGATCGAACGCAAAGGCCTGGATCAGGTAGGATTTGTCGCCGCCCGGTTCTTGCCAGAATAAATCCTGCCACGCGGCGTAGAGCGGCACGATTCCGGCGATCCCGGCGGCGCCGCTGGCGGCGTCGAGGTCGCGGCGCGCGAACGGATCCTCGGCGCCGAACCGGTATTTGCTGGCCCGCATGATGAAGAGATCGCCGTTGAGCTGACGTATGACACCGAGTGAGGCGTTGAAGAACCCGCGCTCGAAGCCGAGCTGGACCAGCATCAGCAGCACCGCGAAGCCGATCCCGGCGCTCGAACGGACCAGCCGCCGCTTATTGGCGACGAGGTTGCGCCAGGCGAGCGGGACGGAGCGGCGGGTATCCGTGACGGTGGCGATCGCTTCCTGCGCCACGCCAAACTCCTCAGAAGATCTCGGCGGGATCGGCGCGGCGCAGCCTGCCCAACGACAGAAAGGCCGAGATCCCCGACATCAGCAGCGTGGTCGCGAAAACGCCGCCCAGCAGCGCCGCGGTCATGTTGACGGGCAGCAGCGTCTGGACGCGGATCACCGAATAGATCCCGATCGCCGCCGCGAGCGCTGGGACAAAGGCGATCACCATGACCAGCACCGCCTCGATCAGCACGATGGCGTTCAGGAAGGCGCTGCTGTAGCCGATCGCCTTCAGCGTCGCGAATTGCGGCAATTGGCGGGTGATCTGCGTCGCCAGCGTCTGGAACAGCACCATGATCCCGACGATGAACGCCACCACCAACCCGGAACCGAAGATCAACCCGGTGCCGGTGCGCGTCGTCCAGAACGAGACCTCGTGCGAACTCAGCTCGGGGCGGGTGAAGATCTGCGTGTCGTTGGGGAGCGCCGCCCGCAACTCGCGCGCGACCTGGTCCGGATCTGCGCCGGGCTTCAGCGCCACCAGACCGAGATTGACTGCCTCCGGCCGGCGCGTCGGGAAGAGCCGGAAGAAAGTCGCCTCACTGGCAAGCACCACGCCGAGCCCGAGAAATCCGGTGCCGAGGTCGTATTGTCCGCCGATCGTTACACGTTTGCCGTTGATATCAACGGCACGGCCGGCCTGCAGCTGGCCGAAGATCGGGCGGGTCTGGCTATCGACCAGCACGGTGTCCGGGCGGTCGAGCACCTCGAGCTGGCTGTCGACCTCGGGCACGGCGAACAGGCGGGCCTTCGGGTCTAAGCCGATCACCGCTATATCGAGACGTAGGCCACCGCCCGGATCCTGCCATTTGGCGCCGCCGAGATAGACCGGGCTCATCTGCGCGACACCGGCATTCTTGCCGACCTCGTCGAGGCGGGCCCGCGGAAACTGCCAGGATTCGGCCTGGAAGATGTATTTGTTCGAGGACACCAGAAGATCGAAGCGCATGTGGTCGTAGATCAGCATGCCGCCTTGCGGCACGGCGATGAAAAACCCGAGCTCGACGAAGATCAGCAGGATCGCGATGAAGATGCCGCCCAGAGCCAGCACGGTGCGGCCTTTCTGATGCATCAGAATGCGCCAGGCGATGTGGAAAGGCACGACGCGCGGTTCCTCTGTCTATCGCATCGGCAGAACACGAGCCCGGCAGCTATAACGTCAGTTGCAAGGTGGCGCTAGATTCCGATCTCGCGGCGCACCCGGGCGCTGATCGACTGGCGCAGCTTTGGCATTTCCCCCCAGGGATCCGCTTTGATCTTTCGCAAGCGCGCCGGCACCGTTACGACGGTGAAGGCGTCCGGCTTGACGCCCTTTTCGACCTCTTCCCAGAACAAAGGGGTGGCCACCGTCGCGCCCTCCCGCGCCCGCGCCGAATAGGGTGCGATCGCGGTCGCGCCGCGGCCGTTGCGCAGATAATCGATAAAGACGCGCCCGGTGCGCGCCCGCTTTGCCATGTTGGAGGTGTAGCGGTCCGGGTAGGCTTTCACAAAACGCTCGGCCACCCATTTGGCGAATTCCTTGACGGCGTCCCAGTCGAGCTTTGGCGCCACCGGCACGACGACATGCAAGCCCTTGCCGCCGGTCGTCTTGGCAAAGCTCCGGAGGCCGATCCCCAGCAAGGCCTCGCGCATCTCGATCGCCGCCTCCGTCACCCGCTCCCACGGCAGGCCGACATCGGGGTCGAGATCGAAAACGATCCGGTCCGGCGTTTCGAGCTTGCTGACGGTGGATCCCCAAAGGTGGATCTCTAGGACACTCATCTGAACCATCGCGACGAGCCCGGCGGCATTATCGATGACCGGGTAGGTCTCGCTGCCGCTTTTCTCGGGGATTTCGACGCTCCCGATGACCTTCGGAACGCCGGAGCCGAGATGCTTCTGGTAGAAGCAGTCCTTGCCGTAACCCTCGGGGCAGCGCACCAGCGTCAGGGGCCGATGAGCGATTTGTGGCAACGCCCAATCCGCGATCGCCTGGTAGAATTCGGCCAGCGCGAGCTTGGTGATCCCCTGGCCGGGATAAAGGATTCGACTGGAATTGGTCAGCCGCACCCCGGCAAAATCGACGCTGCCGTCGCGCCTCGCTTGTGGGTTCTGCGGCTTTCCCTCTGCGGGTTTCAAGGAATGCCTCTCAGCTGCCCTCGGCTTCGCCTTCGGACTCCCTCTCCCCGCTCGCGGGGAGAGGGTTGGGGTGGGGGGCGCGGGGGGCACCGCCTTCCCTAGTTTTGTCGGATCGTACACGACCTCCTCCGGATTTTTGTCCTCGCGCAGCCCCTGGAACGAGGCGTGGCGCAGGATCGCGTCGGCCGTCACCCGGCTGTACTGGATTGCTGCGACCAGGCGCGGCTCGATCCAATGAGCCCCTTTTTTCGAGACGCCCTTCGGCAAGATCACGGCCGGGGTGGATCGTTCGAGGGCACCGAAACGCGAACGCAGCTCGGTGAGCCGGGCGCTGTTGAACCCGGTCCCGACGCGGCCGCAATAACGCAATTTCCCCGCCGGGTCGTAATAGCCGGCCAACAGGGCGCCAAAACCGTGACGGCTGCCCTCGGGGTCGGTGAAGCCGACGATGACGAACTCCTCGCGGTTGAGGCATTTGATCTTTAGCCAGTCGGCGCCGCGGCCAGGCCGGTAGGGCTTGTCGCGGCGCTTGGCGATCGTCCCTTCGACATCGTAGTTGCAAGCCTGGCGATAGAAATCGAGGCCGCGCCCGACCTGGTGGTCGCTGTAGCGGATCATCCCAGCCGACCCTTGCGGCACGATTTCGGCAAGAACGTCCTTGCGGTCTTCCAGCACGCCGCCGGTCAGATCGTAGCCGTCACGGTACAGCAGATCGAAGGCGAAGAAGACCAGTTCATCGGTATGGCCGGTCGCGATGCGGTCCTGCAGATCGGCAAAGCTCGTCGTGCCGTCGACCGCGAGCGCGACCAGCTCGCCGTCGATCAGCGCGTTCTCGACCGGTAGCACGGCAATGCTGCGCGCCAATGCCGGGAATTTCGCGGTCCAATCGAGCCCGTTGCGGGTGAGCAGCCGGGCCTCGCCCTTGTCGATGCGGGCCAGCAACCGGTAGCCGTCATATTTGATCTCGTGCAGCCATTCCGCGCCGTCCGGCGGCTTGTCGACCAGCGTCGCGAGTTGCGGCGTGATGGTGCCAGGCATCGCCCGCTTGCGAGCGCCGGGGACACGGTTGAGCGCGCTCTTCTTTGCCGGCTTCGTTTGCGGCTGCGGATCGCCGGCGACCTCGCCCTTTTGCGAATCCCACACCCGGTCGCGCGCCGTGGCGATCGCCTGCATCGACCGGCCGCTCGCGACGCTGAGCGGGTTGTCCTCGACGAGCGCGCTGCCGCTGTGCGGCACCGCGACCTCGTCGCGCTCCTTGATCAGCAGCCAATTCTCATGCCGCTCCTTTGCCGCCTTGCCGCCCATCCGCACCAGCGCCCAATGGCCGTGCAGTTTTTGCCCATCAAGCCGAAATTTGAGCGAACCCTTGCGATAGGCTTCGACTGGGTTCGGTCCCTCGGGGGTCCAGGTGCCGCGGTCCCACAGCAACACGGTGCCGCCGCCGTACTGCCCCTTGGGAATGACACCCTCGAACCCGCCATAATCCAGCGGGTGGTCCTCGACATGGACCGCCAGCCTCTTCTCGCCGGGATCGAGGCTCGGCCCCTTCGGGATCGCCCAGCTCAGCAGTACGCCATTGAGTTCGAGACGGAAATCGTAATGCAGCCGCCGTGCGGCATGCTTCTGCACGACAAAGGAGAGCGGCGCGGCGGCTGGATGCTTGCGCACCCGGCCAGCAGGTTCCGGCGTTCGGCCGAAATCGCGTTTGCGGTTGTATTCTTCGAGCGCCATCGCGAGGGAACGGTGGTTCTGCGCCTCAAAGGGAGATAACGGCCGCTTTTCTACAATCACTCCACGCACAAGCGAGCGCAACAATCGGCTGACGAACGCGCATTCGAAGAAGCTAGGAAATCATGCTTGGGCGGCCACGCTCCACGTCACGTTCTATAATTTCACGCGCATTCACTCGACGCTACGCGTATCACCCGCAATGGCCGCTGGCGTATCCGACCGGCTTTGGGAAATGTCAGATATCGCCGCGCTGGTGGACGCCCGCGAGGAACCGCCGAAGCGGCCAGTTACCTATCGCAAGCGTAACCCGGCCTGAGAGGCAGCTCATGTGGACACAAATGATCGCGCAATTGCCGTAGGTGATCGCGTGAAGATCGTGGGAAACCGCCCCAAAAACAAGGAAACCGTAGCAATGAATAAGTGGATATTGTCGGTGTGCTTTTTGACGCTTGCGGCAGCTCCTGTTGCTGCCTCCGATGTGCGCCTAGATTCCTATCGTAATCCGAAGAATGAGACATTTCGCAACTTTAATCAGGTGTACCTAGATGGCGTAAGGAGCGGCCTGATTGCTTATAATGCGCGGATAAAAAGCCTTGGCGGCCAACCGGCGTTCTGCATGCCCGGAAACCTCGCAATGACCACCGACCAAACCGAAGAAATAATGCTCAAGTCAGCCGATAAGCGGGCTGCGAAAGGCGATATGTTAATCGCTCTCCTGCTCCTATCTGGCCTGCAGGACTCCTTCCCGTGCGAAAAAACCGGCAGTCAATAGACAATCCATTCTTGCTGTACTTTTCAAATATATAATTCCCATCGAACAGTGGG
>Ga0210400_10000684_pt1 | contig 36424 bp, 36 predicted proteins | sample IncBWH26MmetaG_FD_155456 | JGI IMG/M metagenome (GOLD analysis project Ga0210400, IMG submission 155456) | Forest soil microbial communities from Barre Woods Harvard Forest LTER site, Petersham, Massachusetts, United States - Inc-BW-H-26-M | ecosystem: Environmental > Terrestrial > Soil >... | reverse complement strand
TATCTCGCCGGCAAGCGATGAAGATGAGTGGGAGGCCCTCCGCGATTGAAGCTCTTACTGGACACCCACATCTGGATCTGGTTTCTCCAGAACCCTGAACGTCTTGCACCGCGAGTAGGTCACCAACTGGCGGACCCAGCAAACGAACTGTGGCTCTCTCCGATTAGCACTTGGGAGGCTCTGACGTTGTGTCGCAAAGGGCGAATTCGCTTACCTGCGGATTTGCCCGGCTGGCTTGCGCGAGCCACCTCGGGGATTCGCGAGGCTACTCTCACACATGAAATTGCGCTAGCGTCACGCCACGTCCCGTTACACTCCGATCCCGCGGACCGCTTTCTCGCAGCCACCGCCCAAGTGTTAGACCTGATCCTTGTTACGGCGGACCAGAGGCTGCTCGGGATGGGAAACATCAAAACACTCGCCAACCGCTGAACGCGCCGACCAAGGGTGCTGGCGCGAAGAGCTTCTCTGCTAAACTACTTGTTTCGCATATACGCAAAGAACCTCGGTATGACGACGATTACCATCGAAAACGCCGGAAAATTCGCCGGCCAGGAAGTCACGCTTAAAGGCTGGCTGTACAATCTTCGCGAATCGGGCAAGCTGCTTTTCCCGATTTTTCGCGACGGGACGGGCATCATCCAAGGCGTTTGCGCGCTCAAGGAAAACGCGGAAGCGTTCGAAGCGCTCAAGGGCCTCACGCAGGAATCGAGCGTTATCGCCACGGGAAAAATTCGCGGCGAGCAGCGCGCGCCCGGCGGCTACGAAATCGGCGTCACCTCGATTCATGTCGTGCAAAGGGTTCCTGAGAGCACGCCCTTCCCGATCCAGCTCAAAGAGCACGGCGTCGATTTCCTGCTCGACCATCGCCACCTGTGGATTCGAACGCCCCGCCAGGCGGCCATTCTGCGCATACGCGCCGAAGCCGTTCGCGCGGCGCGCAATTTCATGGACAGCCAAGGCTACACGCTCACGGACGCCCCGATGTTCACGCCCGCGGCTTGCGAAGGCACCTCCACGCTTTTTGAAGTGAATTATATAGATGATCAGAAGGCTTATCTGACGCAAAGCGGGCAGCTCTACATCGAAGCCACAGCCATGGCGCTCGGCAAGGTTTACACTTTTGGGCCGACTTTCCGCGCGGAAAAATCCAAGACCCGCCGCCATCTTACCGAGTTCTGGATGCTCGAACCTGAAGCCGCTTACGTCGAGCTCGACGAGGCCATGGAGCTAGGCGAAGGGCTAGTCAGCGCGATGGTGCAGTCGGTCCTGCAAAACAAATCGCGCGAACTGGAAACCCTTAAGCGCGACACTTCAAAGCTACAAAATGTGAAGCCGCCCTTCCCGCGCATCAGCTATGAGGAAGCCATCGCCCTACTCAATAAACAAGGCAATTCCACGAAGTTCGGCGAAGACATCGGCGGTGACGAAGAGACCATCGTCTCGAGCGCGTTCGACCGGCCGGTGCTCGTCCATCGCTATCCTGCCTCGATCAAGGCGTTTTACATGCAGCCAGACGCGCAGCGCCCGGATCTCGCCCTCGCTTTCGACATGCTCGCGCCGGAAGGCTACGGCGAAATTATCGGCGGCAGCCAGCGCATCCATGATTACGATCTGCTAGTGAAGCGGCTGCGCGAACACAATTTGCCGGAAGAGGCTTTTCAGTGGTATCTCGACTTGCGGCGATACGGCAGCGTGCCGCACTCGGGATTCGGCCTTGGCCTCGAGCGCACGGTGGCCTGGATATGCGGGGCAGAGCACATTCGCGAGGTGATTCCCTTCCCCCGCATGCTTTACCGGGTATACCCTTAGTGCCGCGTTCGAATTGAGAAAGTGGCCGGTGATCGGCGGCTGGTGACTGGAAATGCCGCCGCCGTGCGGGAACGCAGTCACGAGTCGCTTGTCGTGAGCCACCGTCGGCCGGACTAGAAAAATGGCGCAAAAGGTTCGCATCATCGGCGTTCCCATGGACCTCGGCCAAAGCCGCCGCGGCGTGGACATGGGCCCCTCCGCCCTGCGCGGCGCGGGGTTGCAATCGAGCATCAAGAAGCTCGGCGTGCAGGTCGAGGACATAGGCAATCTTTCCGTCAAGCAGCCGGAAGAGATGCCCGTCGGCGAAAAGCGCGCGAAATATTTGCAGGAAATCGCAGAGACGTGCGCCGACGTCGCTGCCGCTACGGAAAAATCTCTAACAGAGGGTTTTCTTCCGCTGGTGCTCGGCGGCGACCACTCCATCGCCGCGGGCGTGGCAGCGGGCGTGGCCAACCACTTCCGCAAAGAAAAAAAACAGATCGGCTACCTCTGGCTGGATGCGCACGGAGACATGAACACGCCCGAGTCGTCTCCCTCCGGCAACGTTCACGGCATGCCGCTCGCGGCCATCATGGGCTACGGCGCGCCGGAACTCGTCGACCTGCTCGGCTTCCATCCCAAAGCTGAACCGGGCAACATCGTCATCGTCGGCGCGCGCGATCTCGACGCCCAGGAACGCAAAATCGTGAAGAAATCCGGCGTGCGCGTCTTCACGATGCGCGACATCGATGAGCGAGGCATGCGCGAAGTCATGAGCGACGCCCTCAAATACGCCATGGACGACACCGCCGGCATTGCCGTCAGCCTGGACATGGACTTCGTCGATCCCGCCGACGCGCCAGGGGTCGGCACCCCCGTGCGCGGCGGAGTCACCTACCGCGAAGCGCATCTCGCCATGGAAATGATTGCCGACACCGAATCGATGGTTTCGCTCGAAGTCGTCGAGATCAATCCCATTCTCGACGAGCACAACCGCACTGCCCTGCTCGGCGTCGAGCTCGTCCTCTCCGGCCTCGGCCAGAAAATTCTTTGAAGCAGCTTCAGTTGGTCATGCCATGAAGGTAGCGACAGCGTTTGTTCTCCTATTCGCAATGGTTGCATCGGCCGACACCAGCCTAAAGCTCCGATGCCGAGTTGTGGTTCCCAAGGAATACAGCCAAACACTATCCGACACTCCCCAGATGAGCGGAACTTCTCCGCCCGAGCCGAAAAGATGCGGCCCTACTTTCGCCTACCTACGCCTGAAAACTTGAAGTGAAGTTTTCCACAAGGCCATGTCGGCCTTGGAAACAGTTTGTAGCTCAGGCCTTTAGGCCCGAGGCTTTTTCTGGAAAGATATTCAGGTGTCCAACGAGAAAAAACGTCTTCGGGTCGGCATCCTTTTCGGCGGGCGCTCCGGCGAGCACGAAGTCTCCCTGGCTTCTGCAGCTTCCGTGATGCGCGGCCTCGATCCCGACAAATATGAAGCCGTGCCCATCGGCATCACCAAGGAAGGCCACTGGCTGGTCGGCGCGGGCGCGCAGAAAATGCTGCCCGAAGTGCTGAAGGGCGGCCAGCGGGTGATGATGACCGCCGACCCGACCGACGCCGCGCTCGTTCGCCTCGACGGCAGCGGCGGCGGGCAGCGCCTCGATGTCGTCTTCCCCGTCATGCACGGCACGTTCGGCGAAGACGGCACGATTCAGGGATTGCTCGATCTCGCCGGCCTCCCGTTCGTCGGCGCGGGCGTCCTCGGCTCGGCCATTGCCATGGACAAGGACGTCGCCAAGAAGCTGCTGCAAGCCGCGAAAATTCCCGTGGTGCCCTGGCTCGCTGTGCAACGCGCGGATTGGGAACGCAGTCCCGCTGAAATTCAGGAGCTCATCGAAAAGAAATTCGCATATCCCGTCTTCGTGAAGCCCGCCACGCTCGGCTCCTCCGTCGGCATGACCAAAGTACATTCTCGAGAGGAGCTTGCCGCTGGACTGAATCTCGCCGCGGAATTCGCCATGAAAATTCTGGTCGAGCGCAACATGATAGCCCGCGAAATTGAAGTCTCCGTCCTCGGCAACAGCGATCCCCGCGCGTCCGTTCCCGGCGAAATCGTGCCGCACCGCGAATTCTACGATTACGCCGCGAAGTATCTCGAGGAAGGCACGCAGCTCCTGATTCCCGCGAAGCTCAAGCCCGCCGAGGTGAAAAAAATCCAGCAGTACGCCATCGACGCGTTTCGCGCGCTCGAACTCAGCGGCATGGCCCGCGTCGATTTTTTCCTCGAAAAGCAGGGCGGCAAGATTTTTCTTAATGAAGTGAACACCATCCCCGGCTTCACGTCGATCAGCATGTATCCGAAGATGTGGGAAGCGAGCGGCATCCCCTTCCGCGAATTGATCGACAAACTCATCGACCTGGCGCTCGAACAGCACCGCGAGAAAGCCCGCACCAAATATCAGATCGAGCTTCCTTCCGGCCCGTCAGGCGCCCTCGAAGGCTAGTTCTGTACTCGACCAATCTCCACCTGTTATCGGGAGTTGCGAGCGCAATCTCACGACGTTTCTGTGCAGTATTGAACTGCGCAAGGAAATAGCTCGGTGAGAAAATCCACGCAGTTCACGACGGTGCGTCTGGTCTCCCGGAATCTCTATGGCTCGCTGGGGCACTTGCCGCCATGGCGGATTATTCGGCATCAGATGACGTAAGCAGGGGTTTCTGAATCAATGACGAACACGAACGACCTTCGTCGCTACCCTCGTCTTCCCTGTCCAGAAGGAACGCTTTTAGCTTGGCAGACAGCCGCCAAGCGAGTGGTGTCGTCTATCGTCAATCTTGGGTTGGGTGGCTTGTACATTCGTACCGTTGAGCCTCCTTCGCCCGGAACTTTCATCCAGTTGTTACTTGATATTCCGACTGGGGAGGTCCGGGCGCGCGCCGTCGTGCAGAGGAGCAAGCCCAAAGAGGGCATGGGCGTCAAATTTGTTGCTATGCAACAAGAAGATCGAGCGCGTTTCGACCAATGGCTGAAGCAACTATCAGTCTAAGGCAAACGTGACCAACAGAACCGGCTACCGGATTACGGGGTAGAGTCCTAATTTTATATTCGTTGAGATTTCGAGGCTCCACGCAAGTTACGAGCCGCCATGAGTCCCGGGTATTTCTCAGGAGGGGCAATGATTTCTGGAGCTCACGTAGTTGTCCATAGCAAAAATGCCGGGGCGGACCGCTCATTTTTCCGCGACGTCCTGGGGTTCAAATCCGTGGATGCGGGTCATGACTGGCTGATCTTCGGCCTGCCGCCTGCGGAAGCTGCGTTCCACCCGTCCGATGAGAATGGTGTTCACGAACTCTACTTCCTGTGCGACGACCTGAGCGCTGAAATGGCTTCCCTGTCGAAGAAAGGGGTTAAGTTCTCAGAGCTTCAGGAAGCACGATGGGGCTCAATTACAAAAATACAGCTGCCTGGTGGAGGCAAGGTTGGCCTTTATCAGCCAAAGCATCCGACGGCTTTGGGCCTCAGCTGGAAGTGAAGCAGCCTCCAAACTAGGACACCTCCGATTACTTGCCAAATGCAGTATCGCGACAACGTGTCGATTTGCTACGTCACTGTTCACAACGGAACAGACACGCAACTTCGCCGCGTCTAGGATGCGGTTGAGGTGCTCATATGCGACCTCAATCGCAAAAAAAAGTCGCCCGGGCATATAGAATAAAAGGGTCTATAGTTCTGTATCGCTCGGCAGCAAGAAGTCAGTTCAAAACGGAAAGATCGCTCATCCGTGGGGAGCCGTGGTGGAATATGCTCTTCGCGGCCCCGCTCTTCCTACGGACACTACTTCATCTTGTCTTTCTTTGTCCTCATCGGCATAAGGGCCCTCCGATAACACCGCGCGAGCCAATACCATCCAACCTACCCGGATGCAGATCTGTATTTGGCCGAGGAACCTACATCACTTGCTTGGATTGCGGTCAAAAATTTGCTTACAACCACAAGACCAGGCGAATGGTAGATTTCTGGGGCATCCATGACGCAGCAGCACTGGCAGGAGTCCGCCGGAGAGTTGATGAGTTCTTTTCGCCTCTTCGAGGTTTCGCTGCATGGGTCGGCAGGCTGAATCTGAAGATTCCGATGAATGAGCTTGTCAGGTCCTTGCACCACCTGGGGAGTTTAGCAAAGGGCCAAGGGACTATGTCTCGACGCATGGTTGCCGGTAAATGGGCGCCTCGGTCAGACTTAAAACAAACGCACACCTGACCAGAAACCAACTAGGCTGCGGGTAAGGCGTTTAGGAATGTGACGACTCGCGCTTCCTTCCGGCTCGCCTGAGACTCGGTCGCCCTCTTATTAGGAATTTGGAGACCAAGATTCATGCCTAACACACCTTATGCCACGAAGGTCGGACGCGATTAAGAGGAATTGTCTAATGATTTGGCAAGTGCATCGGCAAGAGTGCGGTCAAGCCGACTCAAGATCTCGTGTTCGCGGTATGCCTCAGCGCGCATACCAAGTTTCAGGTAAACTTCCCCAAGCAAGTGATGGAGTTTCGGATCGTTTGATCTAATATTTCTAGCCTGGATCAAGGCATCTCTTGCTTCTTCGGTTCGACCCAGTTGTAGGCACGCATCTCCGAGATTCGCCAGGGCTTCAAATTGTTCGGGATTCAGCTCAAGAGATTTCTGGTATGCAGCAACGGCCTCTGAAAGTGTCGCTGGCTCGTGCAGCGAGCAACCGAGCAGGGAATACGCATCCCCAGAATCCGGCTTCAATCGTAAGGCTTCCGTGGCAGCTTGGATCGATTCGGCTCGTCTCTCTAAATGTAAGAGCGAACTGGCAAGTCTGCAGTTATAGCCCGCGTTCTGAGGTTCCAGCCGGATAGCGTTCTGGAAGGCAACCGCTGCTTTTTCGTGAAGTCCGAGCTCGCTATACACCAAACCAAGTGTGTGATAGACCTCTGCAAATTCGGGTCCTAGCCTAAGTGCTTCCGAAAAAGGTTCAACGGCCAGACCGAACTCCTCCATCTCGCAGTAAGCCATCCCAAGACTGTGGTGGCCGGCCGGGTCATTTGGTTTCAGTCTTATGTATTCTTGGAATTGTTTCACCGCTTCTTTGAACTGATGCAATTTGAAATAGGTTTCACCAAGTTCGCGATGCGCAGCCGCATTCTGCCCGTCCAGCTCTATTGCCCGCTCAAGGGCAACCACAGCCTCAGCGTCACAATTGAGATGAGCGGATGCCCATCCGACGCCATGCCAAGCGTTCCCATTATTCACGTTCAACTGAGCCATTCTTTGGAAAGCCTCAAGTGCTTCTTGCCAACGCTTGAGGTTCCCCAAGCTAATTCCTAGACCAAGCCACGCATCATCATTACTCTTTTCAGATTCCGCTATCTTTTGAAATGCAGTACCGGCTTCCTCCCATCGCTCGAGCCTTAAGCAGACATTCCCCACGACCTGCAACCAGTAAGGGTTTCCCTGAAGTTTAGGCTTAGCTCGAAAAGCTCGATGGAGAGAATCGTATGCTTCCTGGTTGCGCCCCACTCGGGAGTACATTTGGGCGAGATATGCGTGGACATCGCCATATAGAGGGGCTCTTTGTAGAGCTCCCTGGTAAGCGTCAATGGCCTCGTCGTGTCTTCTTAATTCACCAAAACAGAAACCAGCTTGGGCTAGGGCGAATGAGGAAGCAGGCTCTGCACGGATTACTTTCTCAAAGTATTTCAGGGCCTCTTGATATCGTTTCTGTTTAATTTTTCGACGACCCAGGAACAGCCAGTACCTCGTTCGAGCCTTCCACGGCCAGATTTCCACTTGGTTAGCTGCCCCCGCAGGTTATAAGACTTCATTTGTATTGTAACTCCCGTCTCGGCCGCGAGCGAGCGCTGCTTGCTTCCCTGGATTTGATTCTCCGCCTTTTACTCGGGCGCACGGAGTCTGTTAGAATTTTTTGTTGCCGAAGAACGCAGGGGTAGGGCCGAGGCAACGGCACATTTCATTCTCACGTTCGCAGGGCAGGAGATTACTGAATGACACTCTTCAATCCGCCTGCCGAACCGCACACGAAATCGCGGGTCATGGCCTTCACCGTGGCCGCGGTCGTGGTTGTCAGCGTTGCGGCGCTCTGGTTCGCGTTCCGTTATTTTCCGGAGAGGCGCGCCGCGGAACATTTTTTTGACGCGCTCGTCGCGGGAAACATGGACCAGGCGTATCAAATCTGGAAGCCTGCGCCGGACTACCAAATGGCCGACTTTCTCGCCGACTGGGGCCCCGCAGGTTACTACGGTCCCGTGAAGAGCTACGAAATTGTTCGCGAAAGTTCGCCGCGCGGCGCCAGCGGCGTCATCGTCGAAGTGGCCGTCAGCCCGTTCTCGCCCATGCCCGCTCCGCAGGACGACGAAAAAAGCCGCAAAACCAAAATTGTCAGCGTGTGGGTCGAAGCGAAAGACAAGTCCTTCAGTTTCCCGCCTTAGCTCAATATTCTCACAATGTCTCCCCTTTTTTTGTCGTCGAGAGGAATTAAAAGCTTCCCATGCTTGCAGCCCTGCGAGAAGCTTCAGTTGAGGTCCTTCGCCCATCCTCACCGGATGGGCTCAGGATGACAAGCAAAGGCCGGGCGGGATTACTCGCGGACATCGTCGAGTGCAGCGGCAAGTTCCTTTGGGGCGACCGTCGCTGTACCCAGTTTCCCCACAACTACGCCCGCCGCCGTGTTTGCGAGCATTGCCGCGTCCACCAGTGAAGCGCCCGCCGCAACGGCGAGCGCGAGCACGCTCAAAACCGTGTCGCCCGCTCCCGTCACGTCGAAAACCTGCCGCCCCGTTGCCCCGCGCTCCATCCCTGGCTGGCCCACTCGCGCATACGTCACTTCAAAACTTGTCGCCGGAATATTTACGTGCCGCGGCGACGCTTCTTCAAATACGCTCAGGCCCTTTTCGCCGCGCGTGATGACCACAGCGCTGCACCCGAAGTGTGCAAGCAGTGCGCGGCCCGCCTCTTCGACGGATTTCTCGTCGCCTAGCGAGCGCGTCACAAAAAAACCTGCCTCCTTGGCATTGCACACGATGGCCCGCGTCCCACGATACGCATACAGCCGGGAAGTTTTCGGCTTCACGAAAACCGGCACTTTCAACTGATGAGCCGCGCTCAGGACGCGGTCAGCAAGCGCATCGGTAATCAAGCCCTTGTCGTAATCGGAGAGCACTAGCGCGTCGAGATGCCGCAGCGATGTGAACAGACTGCGCAATAATTTTTCCTGGGTTTCCGCGCGCAATGCCTCTCGCCGCTCGCGGTCGATTCGAACAATCTGCTGGTGCCTCGCGATGATGCGCGTCTTCAAGCTGGTGACGCGCTTCGCATCGGACGGCACGCCTTTGTCACCGACGCCCGCATCGCGCAAGCACTTTCGCAGCGCCTCGCCCGCCTTGTCCTTCCCGATGACGCCGAACGCTTCCACACGCCCGCCCAGCGCCGCGAGGTTCGCCGCCACGTTGCCCGCTCCGCCGAGGCATTCGCTTTCTTCCGCGAAATCGACGACGGGCACCGCCGCTTCCGGGGAAAGACGCGATGCCGTACCCCAAAGATACCGATCGAGCATCAGATCGCCGAGCACACCTATCCGCTTTCCGCGCAAACGCGGAATCAGGCGTTTTAACCTGGCCATCGAATCAACAGTCTTGGTCGGCATGCGCGGCTCTTTCGTGCTTTCCCAAGTAGTTTGCTAAAGAACAAAAATCGTCATTCTGAGGGTATCCGATGAGGATGCCCGAAGAATCTCAACTTCACGTGTCTCAGGTGCCGCCTCCGGACGCTGTCTTGCAGGACTATTCCGACGCGATTTTCGCCTCTTCCGGCAGCATCACCGGAATGTCGTCCTTGACCGGATAGACGCGCCGGCAGGTTTCACACTTCAGCCCGTTGTTGTCGGCGGTCATCTTAACGGGCGTTTTACACAGCGGACAAACGAGAATATCGAGCAAATCCTGTGGAATAGTCATGTCGTCTCCCTCACAGCGAGCGCGCAAGCTTCATTCCTTGTAAAAAGTGAGCAGTCATTATGGCACACCCTTTTCGCCTAAGCTTTATTACAACCTCCACGGCGAGCGCTCCTTCCATTGCAGCATTGCTGCCGTCGCCCACGCGGTCGTCTTGTCCGTATGACACATGGTGCACGGATTCGGAATCTTGTACTTTTCCGTCATGACCGGCGTGATGAACGCAAACGTGTGCGCACGCACTTTCACGTCACCCAGCGTCGTCTCGATCTTCGGCATGTGGCACGCCACGCATTGGCTTCCGGCGGAGCCGCTTTTGTGATGCGTGTGCTCCTCCATTGTGGCCGTGCGCGGCCCGTTAATCGACATCGGCGCGTGGCAATCGAGGCAAAGTATTTCCGCCGGCTTTCGCAACTGGGCGTAATTCGCCGTACCGTGAACGTCGTGGCAGTTGAAGCAGGTCACGCCGTGCTTGTACATCACGCTCTGCGAGAAGTCGTTCCCCTGCATGCGGTTCTTGCGCGATGTGCCTTCCGGGAAATATGCAAAGCTTTGCTCGCCCAGCGTGCGCTCCTCGAGCTGCCAATAATCGCTCAGCTTGAGCCCCACGCGGTAGCCCACCGGCCAGTCGTAATATTTGCCCTCGATGGGACTCGCGAGCGGGCGCCCCTGCGAATGGCATTGGATGCAACTGTCGTTTGCTTGCACGTAGTCCATTCGCGCGGGATTCAGGATATTCGCCGTCGTGGGATGATCCGCATGCTCGCTGCCGGGACCGTGGCAGCGCTCGCAGCCGACGTTCCACTCCAAGACCTTTTTCGTGTGAATGTTGTAGTCCACCGAATGGCAGCCGTCGCACGTCGGCCCGGTCGGCCGCTGCATGTTGTCGGGCGGATAATACTGCTCCCACCAATCCGCACCCTTGGCCACAAAATACGGCTTCCAAACGTGATTCGTCACGTCCCACTGCGCCCCCAGTGGAAAATAGTCGTCGCCGACCTTCGTGAAGTAGCGCTGCTTCCAAACACTGCCGTACACCAGGGCGACCTGCTCTTTCGAAAACTTCGCCACTTTGTTCGTCGCGAGATTCGGAATAATCGCTTCCGGATGCTCGCGCGGGTCGCGCACCACGTTGGCCATCGGCGTCTTCTTCCAGTGCTCGTAAATCTGCTCGTGGCATTTCTGACAGGCCGCCGAACCCACGTAGTGCGACGCCGCTGCCGCATGCTGTTGATCGGCGATCTCTTTTTCGCTCGGTTGCCGCAGCTCTCGAATGAACAGCACCAGCTTCCAGTTGTCTTGATCCTGTACTTCGTGCGGATTGCCCCAGCCTGGCATGCCCGTCAATCGCACTCCATTCTGGATAATGGCGTGAATTTCCCCATCGCTGAGTTTCTGGGTTCGTGGCAAACGCAAATCAGGCACTTTGGGATACAGATTGCGTCCGACTTTTGATTGGCCGCTCCCGTCATCCCCGTGACACACCGCGCATCGCGCCATGAAAATGTCGCGAGCCTCTTGCAGCGTATCCGGCGCGTCTTTCCAAGGATTTTTTTTGTTCTGCGCGCTGGCGGGAATTGAAAGATGCCGGGCGGTCCGCGCCACCGCTTTTTCCAGCGCCGATGGCTCCTCGCTGGTGCTGAAGCCGCGATGAATCAGAATAGCTCCGTAGACCACCGCGGCAATCACGCCGCCGGAAAGTGTGAGCAGAATTTTCTTCCCGCTTTTCACGTTGCTACCTCAGAAAAGGTAGAGAGTGCACATCGAGTTCTGCGAGGTTTAGTCTTCCACTTCGTACGTCCAGACCTGGGCTGGTTCGCTGCCCTTGGCTGGAACAGCCACATAGAAGCGGTCTCGCTTCGAGAAGTAATACCCCGTGCGAATGCCGATTCCAGATGGAACATTGGCGATCAATTCAAAGTGGTCGGGATCTTTTTGCTCGAACACGCTGATGAAGCCTTCGGCGCCGATGACGTAGATGCGCTTCCGGGCTGCGTCGAAGAAAACGTCGTCGCACTCTCCCGCGGCCCGCAGCCGGACGACCTCGTTGCCTGTTTCGGTATTTAGAACGACCAACATCGGCGATTTTCGCGTAATCGTAAAGAGCCGGTGGTCCTCTTCATTCAGCGCCATTGCATAATTACTCCGCAATCCCTTGAGCGGCCATTTCGTCATCGCGCCCGTCTTACGATCAAATGATTCCACTACGTCGCCCGCGTCCGGCACGTTTACGAAAATGTGCCCACCCGACGCTTCTACTTGAAAAGATTCGGGATGCCCTTCCGTTTTGTACACCTGGCCCACGCGTTCATCCGTCTTGGGATCGATCATGGCGATTCCGCCATCATCCTCTCCGAATCCCACAAAGACGGTCTTCGAAGCTTCGTCGTACCGCATGTTGTCGGGGTCTTTGCCGAAGTCGATGGTCTTGCGAAGAGCATAGGTCGCGCCGTCGTACACTCTCACCTTGCCGTCTTCCGCGTTCGCTACATAGAGCTTATCGACGCTGGGAACGTAGAGCGGCCCTTGGGGTTGAGCGAGCGCCTTGATGCTGTGAATGACTCTTCCTGCGAACACGTCGATGACTTCCAGAGTGTTGTTGCCCAGCGCGGAAACGAACAAGCGCCTGCGCTTGGCGTCTGAACTGAAGTGATCCAGCCGGCCAGCCACGCCGGGCACGGGGATTTGCTCCTCCAACTGCAACGGAAGCAGCTCTTGCGCCTGCGTCTGCGCCACCACGGTCTTTGTGCCTCGCATGGTAAGCACGCACGCCGCGGCCAGCGCTACCAAAGTGACTGCGAACAGCTTCTTCATAACTCCTCCTCAGGCGAACCGTAATTCGCCACAAGTCTGGCCGGAGAAATCTAAACCCACGATAAATACGGTGGAAGCCTCGTTGCAGCCATCTAGGGCAATTAGAGTTGATATTCGGCCGAATCTCGCTGCCCAAAAAACGCTAAAGTTTCTGCCCGATCTGCCGATACAACCCCTGTATGCCGAACTTGTACTTTTGCCAGCCGCGATCCAGCTCGCAAGCCACCCTCCGCGCCGTTCTGTCGGTGGACGACTGCGAAAGGCTCTTCTCTCCCAAAGATGCAGTCTTTCTAGGCGGAACATTCCCGGCGCCCCCGGCGGATTCCGTTCACTCCAACGATTTTGCCCTCCTTTACATGGACACGCGACCCGCCGCTGGAGAGTGGCGGGAGGGCTTTTACCGCCTGGATGGAGACTTGGCCGAGCTGAGCCGCCGCCTCCTCTTTATGTCGAAATAACTGCTTCTCATTGCCGTCTTTCGTACCACCCTCCGCTCGCTATTACGCTGCAATCTATCTGTCCTTAGAGGCAAGCCGCCAAATCTCGTAGTGTTTGTTGTCGCACGAGAAATTCGCTCCTCATGCAGCAATTCCAAATCCACGATATAATTAAGGGTCATGCTTTCGGTAAATAACGTCTCCATGCGCTTCGGCCCGCGCGTCCTTTTCGAGGACGTCACCTGCACGTTCATGGCAGGGCGGCGCTACGCCGTCTCGGGTCCCAACGGAGCCGGTAAGTCCACATTTATGAAGATTTTAACCGGGGAACTCGAGCCGACCAAAGGCTCTATCACTCGGCCCAAGAAAATGGGCGTTCTGCGGCAGGACCAGTTCGCCTTCGACGAATTTCGCGTGATCGACACCGTGATCATGGGCAACGCCGGGCTGTGGCACGCGCTCCAGGAACGCGAAGCGCTTTACGCCAAGCCTCACGACGACCTCACCGACGCGGATGGCATGCGCCTGGGCGACCTGGAACACACCGTGGGCGAGGAAGGCGGCTATACCGCGGAGGCCGACGCCGCCGTGCTTCTCGACGGCCTCGGCGTCGAAAGCGAGCTTCACGAACGGAGAATGAGCGAATTGCAGGGTGGACAAAAAGTCCGCGTGCTCCTCGCGCAGGCGCTCTTCGGAAATCCCGCCGCGTTGCTCCTCGACGAGCCCACCAACCATTTGGATCTCGATTCCGTCCATTGGCTCCAAGATTATCTTCGTGAATACGAGGGCGTGCTGATCGTCATTTCGCACGACCGGCATTTCCTGAACAGCGTCTGCACGCACACCGCGGACATCGACTACGAAACTATCATCATGTATGTCGGCGGCTACGACGACATGGTCGTAGCGAAAACGCAGATTCGCTCGCGCATCGAATCGGAAAACGCCCAGCGCGAAAAGAAAATCGCACAACTGAATGAGTTCATCGCGCGCTTCTCTGCCGGCACGCGTTCCGCGCAAGCCACCTCGCGCAAGAAGGAAGTCGAGCGCCTGCAAACTTCCGAATTGGCTAGATCGAACATCCAGCGCCCGTACATCAAATTCGAGATGAAGCGTAATTCCGGCCGCCATCCGCTCGAAATCAAAAGCATCGAAAAATCCTACGGCGAGCAAAAAGTAATTCCGCGCTTCACTGCCAGTGTTTCGCGCGGCGAAAAAATCGCTTTGATGGGGCGCAACGGCACCGGCAAAACAACTCTGCTCAAGTCGCTCATCCGCAACGCCACGGGTTTCATTGACGACGCCGACCGCCAGTTCCCCGTCAATGGCGGCACCGTCGTCTGGGGACATGAAGTGGTGGTCGGCTATTTCGCGCAAGATCACACCGACTCGATCACCAAGGGCACTACCAGCATCGAATGGCTCTGGCAGTTCGATCCCGCTGCCTCGCAACAGGAGCTGCGCGGCCTTATGGGGCAGATGCTCTTCAGCGGCGAGGACGCGCTCAAGCCCACCGCCGCACTTTCCGGGGGCGAATCCGCGCGGCTGATTTTTTGCAAGCTCATGCTGCAGAAACCGAATTTTCTAGTGCTTGACGAACCCACTAACCACCTGGACCTCGAATCCATCAACGCGCTGAACATCGCGCTCCAGCGCTATGATGGCACCGTGCTCCTCGTCACCCACGACCACGACGTGATCGACGAGGTCGCCACGCGCATCTGGCATTTCACCGGCGGCAAGATCGAGGATTTCAAAGGGCCCTACGAAGAATTCGTCGCCTACGCTGAGGAAAAAGCTTCCTAGACATTTCCCTTCAATTGCCTACGGCCCTGTGGGAGAATGCACTCCCGTTTTCGGAGTTTCGTGCGCCCGGGCAAAGTACCGCGCTCGAAAATTTCGTGCGCCGCGTTGCGCAGAAACATCGCGAACACACTTTGAGGAGACGAATTATGTTCAAACGCTTGGTGCTGGTTTTTTCCGTCGCGGTGCTGCCGCAGGGCGCCGCCGTGGCGCAGCAATTCGCGGGGCTTCCTTCGAGCGCGGGCGCGTCCTACGTCATTCGCGCCGGAAAACTGATCGACCCGGAGACAGGAGTCGCCACCGCCAATCAGTCGATCGCCGTGAAGGACGGCAAAATCGTCGCTATCGGCGTGAATGTCGCTGCTCCCGCTGGAGCGGAAACCATCGATCTTTCGGCCTACTCCGTCCTCCCCGGCCTCGTCGACGCTCACAATCACCTTGCGCTCACCTACAAGAAAGTCCCGGAGAATTTTGAGTACTACTACACGTACATAGGCGATTCCACGCCGCTTCGCGCCATCCAGGCCGCCTCCAACGGCATGCAAATGCTTTCTTACGGTTTCACTGTCGTGCGCGACCTCGGGAACAACGGCCTTTACGCCGACAGCGCCCTTCGCATCGCCATCGAGCAGGGCTGGATTCCCGGACCGACCATGATCAATTCCGGAATCATCATCGGCGCGTCTGGAGGACAATTCGCTCCCACACCGGAAATGGCCAAGCAGCACAACATCGTTTATCCCGAATATATCGAAGCCGACACGCGCGACGAACTCATCAAGGCGGTTCGCGAGAATATTTTGTTCGGAGCGAGAGTGGTTAAGATTTGCGTGGACTGCCAGGCGTATCCCTACACCGTGGACGACATGAAACTCGTGGTAAAGGAAGCCGCCAACGCGGGAATGAAAGTAGCCGGCCACGTGCAGACGCAGGAAGGCGCGCGGCGCGCTATCGAAGCTGGCATCTGGTCCATCGAGCACAGCGTCGCGCTGACGGATGAACTGCACAAAATGATGGCGCAAAAAGGAATCTGGCGAGTAGGCACAGAAACTCCGTTCACCGATTACAGCGGCTCGAAGGAAGAATTTGACCACACGGTGGCAGGAATGAAGAGCGCTTATGCCAACGGAGTGAAGATGGCTTTTTCGACGGATGCGGATTATTACGTTCCGGGAATGACGCGCGGACAAGTGGTCATCAACTTTTTGAAAAGCTGGAAAGCCTCAGGCATCCCTGATAAGGAAGTCCTGAAAATCATGACCACCAACGGCTACAAGGTCGTCGACATTTACGACAAGCGCGGGCCGCTGAAGCCCGGGTTTCCGGCGGACATGATCGCCGTCAAGGGAAACCCGCTTGAAAATATCGATGCGCTACGCTCGGTCGTTTTTGTAATGAAGGACGGCCTGGTTTTCAAGCGCGACGGCGTGATGACACCGGAAAAATTCCTGCACGGCGGCCCGGTGAACGGCTGGGACATTCATTAAATGCACTAACGGCGCCGCTCGCACGCGTTATTGCTGGGTGGCGCGGTCGATGAAGCCGGCGATCTGGTTGCGCGGAGCGAGCAAGCCTGAAAACTACTGGGTCGAAGAAGTCGACAACCCCTCTGAAGCGTTAAGCCTCGGCTACACAGAAGCGTTGACATTCCTTAAGACATCGTTCTAAAACATACGCGCGTCAGGGGCCCATCCTACGTCATGCAGATGGAGGCATCGAATATGAACTTTCTTGAGTGGATTGTGGTTGGGCTGATCGCGGGTTGGCTCGCGGGACAGGTGATGAAAGGTGGAGGATACGGCGTTCTCGTTGATATCATCCTGGGGATACTCGGAGGCGTCCTAGGCGGATGGATTTTCGGAATGTTGGGGATTTGGCCCGGCGGGGGAATCATCGGATCGCTCATCGTGGCGTTCGTTGGTGCGGTGATCCTGGTCTGGATTACGCGTTTACTGAAAAAGGCGTAAGCAAATTCATAGAAAAAACGAAGACAAGTTGCCGGGGTAGTTCGAGCGCTCCCGGTAAATCCTACAAAGAGCTGTGAAAAAAATAGCAGTTATTTAAGTACCGGGACCAGGTGTTGAGGTGCCGCTTTAGGGTCGTAACATGCCTAATGCGAGCGAGTTATGCAAATTGGTCAGCGAGGTGCTTAAAGATTGGGGGTGAACGCGTCTGAACCGAGGCAGGAGATGAGCGAAGAAATGATAGTCACTACAGCCGTTTGCGCCGAATACGAAAGGCTCCAGGAAGAATATCAGAGTGCCTCTAACGGTTGGAACGAGGGCCGTGATCAGATTTACGAGTCTGGCCGGATCGACAGGAAAAGCGACGATAAACTGCGCCAACTGCAAGCGAAATACGCCAAGGCTTCATGGGTGTTGCGGAATCACGCGCAGACCTGCGAACTGTGCCAAATGATCTCGAGAACTGTCGGACGCTATTCCGAACAGGATTCGGGCACCTATCCTGACCACCGTCTCCGGGCTTGAGAGGCGATCTTAATCGCGAGCAAGCTGTGTGAGCGGACCACACGGTCGCAATTCCAAAATCAACTGCTTTCAGAACCCCTGGCAGCTCACGTCTCATTAACCAAAAATGGAGGGCACGCCTTCCTGGCAGTGTCAGGCTATGCGCGTGTTTCGGCGGAGCTCCTTGACCAAGTACGCGACGATAGCGGCATTAACCAGTAACAAGATGCCTTTCATGGGAGTTCCGCGCTTAGCGAGCTCATAGACCTCGAGGGGGATGAATAACGACGTGGAAACAATCGTAAGATATTCGGCCCAGCGTTTTCGGAGCCCAAGTCCGATGCCTTCCGTGAGAAACAAGGCGGAGTAGAAAAAAGTGCCCACGCTGAGCTCTTTGAGTCTTCGAGCGTCGAGCTTTGATAATTTCTCCAATATTCGATGGATGTAATGATTTTGGGGATCAACCTGAAGCAGTTCTATCCACTCTTCTATCTGGGCGGCCACGTTTTTGTGCATTAGATTGAGCGTGCCGATACCGACGGCGAGCAAGGCCAGCCCCTTGAAAAACTTGAAGGCCGCGATCAGCCGAAGTCCCCGGGGGTGTGACTCGCCCGTCCGCATTCTATTGCTCCGTCCTGGGAGTCTACCTTAGCGGCCGAAGCCGTCAAATCAGCGGTCCATGTGCCTCGCTTCACAGTCGCTTGCACTTCCCTCCGGCCGATTTGGAGATCATAAGTCCGCTGAGTGATTACAGGCCTTGCGACTGGCGGAATGCGCGGACGACAGCGGCAGCGTCTTGATGCTGGGCGTCGACGGAGTAGTTTAAGCGGCGCATGTCGGCAGCGGAGATTTTGCCGGCGAGATCGGCGAGTGCGGCGCGAAGCTGGGGAAACCGCGCGAGCGTGGATTGGCGGACGATGGGAACGGCGTCGTACGGAGGAAAATAGTGAAGGTCGTCGGCGAGTGGGACGAGACCCAGCGCGTCAATGAGGCCGTCTGTGGAGTTGCCCGCAACGATGTCCACTTGATGATCGAGAAGGGCGCGGTAGAGCAGGCCGAGGTCCATGACGCGGGGCGGAGCGGCGAAGTGGAGCGCGTAGCGCTCGCTCCAGCCGCGGAAGCCGTCGGGGCGCTCGAGGAATTCAAAGCCGACCCCGACGCGCCATTTCGGGGCGAGTGACGCGAGGTCGGAGATTTTCTGCAGATGGAGGCGCTGGGCGTCATCGGCGCGGATGACCATCCCGAAAGTGTTTTCGAATCCGAGGGGCTCGGTGACTTCGAGCTGGAAGCGCTCGGCGTAGAGCTGCTTGACGCGACGGTAGACTGCGGCGGAATCGCCCTGCGGAGATTCGTTGAGGACGGCGGTGAGTGCGGTGCCGGTGTATTCGACGTAGAGATCTAGATCTCCTGCGAGAAGCGCTTTGTGGACGAGGAGCGAGCCACCGAGATTGGATTTGCGGACGACGGGGATGCCAGTGCGGGCTTCGATGTGCTGGGCGAGAAGCTCGGCGAGAATGACTTGCTCGGTGAAGAACTTGGAGCCGATGGTGATTTTGGGCTGGGGAGAACGGCAGGAAACGAGAAACGGCGCGAGGAGGAAGAGAAGAGCTAAGCGCCGCATATCAGGATGTGGTTCGCATGGAAGAAGAAAGAATTTAACACACAGAGTACAAAGGGGAGGAGAGAAAGGAAAAAGATAACGCAGAGACGCAAAGGGCACGGAGGTTGCGCAGAGAAGAGAAGAAAGAAAGAAAAAAGATTTAACGCAGAGTTCACGGAGATAAGAGCACAGAGAACACAGAGAAGGCGTAATTCTAAAAAAGCAATAAGGTTAAGAGATCGAGAAACCGATACAAGCAAACCAGGAGTCCATGGACGGAAAATCAGGAGACGCGGAGGCGGCGCTCGAGAAAACCAAGGAGCAAGTCGGCAAGAATGGCGAGAAGCGCGGCGGGGATGGCGCCGGCAAGGATGACGGTGTCGCTGACCATGGCAACCCCGCGAAAAATGAAAGTGCCGAGGCCGCCCGCGCCGATGGCGGCGGCGATGGTCGCGACGCCGATGGTGATGACGGTGGCGGTGCGGATTCCGGCGAGGATCACCGCGAGCGCGAGGGGAAAGCGGACGCGCCAGAGGATTTGCGTGTTGGTCATGCCCATGGCTTCGGCGGCTTCAAGGACGGCGGGATCGATGCCGGTGAGGCCGACATAAGTGTTGCGAAGAATGGGGAGAAGCGCGTACAGGACCAGGGCGACGATGGCGGTGCGGCGTCCAATGCCGCCGATGAAGGGAATGGGAATAAGAAAGCCGAACAGAGCGAGGCTGGGAATGGTTTGCAGAATGCTGGCCACACCGAGGGCGAGGGTACGCAAGGCCGGGCGGTGAACGATGAACATGCCAAGGGGAACGCCGATGGCGATGGCGAGGAACATGGCGATGAGAACAAGAATCAAGTGATCGAGAGTCGTGTCCAAGATTTCGGCGCGGTGGTCGAGGAAGAAGGACCAAGCGGTCACGAGGATGCCCCCGGAGAAACGGTGAGGGAGGCGGCGAAGGCTTGGACTTCGGGATGAGGGAGATGGAGAAATACGTCGGGCGGGCCGACAGCAACGAGGCGGCCGGATTCGAGCAAAGCGATGCGCGAGGCCAGCAGCAGGGCTTCACGGATATCGTGTGTGACGAAGACAATGGTTTTGCGGAGACGGCGGGCGAGAGCGCTGAATTCGCGCTGAAGCTCGGCGCGGGTGATCGGGTCGAGCGCGCCAAAGGGTTCGTCCATGAGGAGGATGGGCGGGTCGGCCGCGAGGGCGCGGGCGACTCCAACGCGCTGGCGCTGGCCCCCGGATAGTTCGCGAGGATAGCGTTTGGCGAATTCGCCGGGATCGAGACCTACGAGGTGCATCATTTCTTGAAAACGCGGAAGCCATTTCTCTGGAGGCCAATTTTCGAGTCTGGGAACAAGCGCGACGTTTTCTGCAACAGTGAAATGGGGGAAAAGGCCAGCTTCCTGAATGACATAACCGATGCCGCGGCGGAGGCGGATGGGGTCCCAATCAGAGGTAGCGCGACCGTTAACGAGGACGTCTCCCGAATCGGGGAGCAGCATGCGGTTGATGAGCCTGAGAAGCGTGGTCTTCCCGCTGCCGCTGCGGCCGAGAAGGACGAGCGTTTCGCCGGGAGAAACGGAGAAAGAGATATCGGAGACAAGGGGGCGGGAGGGGGCGCCGTTGGCAGAGGGTGCGCGACAGGTGACGCCGCGAAACTCGATTACGGGTTCGTTAGGATTTATGAGTTTCGCATTCATTTCTATTGACAGAAGCGCATCCGAGCGGGACGATAGTACCCCACTCCAGTCGCCCGGCGTTGAAATTTGGCGCAACTCTCTCCTGGAAGCGGCATCCAAGTAGGAGGGGAAGGTATATGGGAGCTCTCGCTACTGCCGTCCGCATACGTCACGACCTTCATACCAGACTGCTCGAAGCTCGTTCGCGCACCGATGAGATATTTCGTGTGGTGCGGGAAGATGCGCTGCACGCACGCCCGGTTCGGGAGCGTCACCGGCTGATATTTTATCTGGGGCACGTGGAAGCATTCGACTGGAACTTGCTGGCGCAGCGCGCATTCGGCCTGCGGGCGTTTCATGCTTCGTTCGACAAGCTTTTTGCGTTTGGGATCGATCCCGTGGGCGGAGGATTGCCGACGGATGAACCGGGAGACTGGCCGCAACGGGGTGAAATCGAACGATACAACCGGCAAGTGCGCGACGAATTGGATACGGCGATAGAGCACGCCCTGGGGCGGCCATCGGAGGGGCACCCCCATCTGCCGCAAATGCTCGAAGTGGCCATCGAACACCGGCTGATGCACGCGGAGACATCGGCGTACCTGGTACACCAGCTTCCGAGAGAAAAAAAGATCGCCGGGCCGGTGGACATCGAGTGGAGAAATCCGAAGTCGCGATCTCAGATGGTGGAGATTCCAGCCGGGCGAGCGACGCTGGGACTGCGGCGGGCGCAGGGAGATGAATTCGGCTGGGACAATGAGATGGAGGAGCACGAAGTCGAGGTAGATGCGTTCGCAATTGACGCGCGAAACGTGACCAACCACGATTTTCTGAGGTTTATACAGGCAGGGGGATACGAAAACTCGTCGCTGTGGAGCAAAGAAGACTGGGAGTGGAAAGAAAAAGAGAAAATCGAGCACCCCATTTTCTGGAAGCGCGACGGAAATTTGTGGATGTACCGCGCGATGTTTGGCGAAGTGCGGCTGCCGCCGGAGTGGCCGGTATACGTGAGCCACGCGGAGGCGGCGGCGTACGCAAAATGGCTGGGCAGAAAACTGCCGACGGAAGGGGAGTTCCACCGCGCGGCGTACGGCACGCCACGCGGCGATGCGGAACGCAACTATCCGTGGGGCGACGAAGCGCCCGACGAGCGGCACGGCAATTTCGATTTTCACCACTGGGATCCTTCTCCGGCAGGCGCGCATCCGGAAGGAGCGAGCGCGTTCGGGGTGCAGGACTTGCTTGGCAACGGATGGGAATGGACGCGCACGGAGTTCGCGGCATTTCGAGGTTTCGCGCCGATGCCTTTTTATCCGGGTTATTCAGCGAATTTTTTCGACGGCAAGCACTACGTGATGAAGGGTGGCTCGCCACGAACGGCCGCATGCATGCTGCGGCGTTCGTTCCGAAACTGGTTCCAACCGCATTACCGGTATGTGTACGCAACATTCCGTTGCGTCGAGGACTGAAAAGCCCAACCCGGGAGCCCACATGCTGACTCGTACCCTTCCTGACCGACATGTGTCTGAATTCGCGGCGGACGTGCGCGAGAGCCTGACAAAAACGGGCCAACGCGAACTTCCGTCAAAGTACTTGTACGATGAAGTGGGGTCGGCGCTGTTTGAAGCGATCTGCGTGCTGCCGGAGTACGGCTTGACGCGGGCGGACGCGCGGTTACTGGAAAAATACGCCAGCGAAATCGTGGAGCGGCTGCCATTACCCGTGCACGTTGCGGAGCTCGGGAGCGGCAGCGGGAAAAAAACGCGGTGGATCCTGGAAGCGCTTTCGCGGCACCAGAAAACGTATTATTACCCGATTGAAATATCACCCACGGCGCTGGCAGCGCTTGAAAGAGAACTCGGGCACATCGAGATGGTGAGCATTGTTGGTTACGAGCGGCCGTATCTCGAGGGTCTGCGGGCGGTCGCGAAGGATCGCGGAGAGTACGACCATTTGCTGGTGCTTTTCCTTGGGAGCACAATCGGAAATTTCGACCGGGACGCCGGCGAGCAGTTTTTGCGAAGCGTGAGGGATATTCTCCGCCCCGGCGACGCCCTGCTGCTGGGGACCGACCTCGAAAAGAATATAGCGGATCAAATTCTTGCGTATGACGACCCGGCGGGTGTAACCGCGGCATTCAATTTGAATTTGCTGGCGCGCATGAATCGCGAGCTGCGAGCGGATTTCGATCTTTCGCAATTCCGGCATGAGGCGCGGTGGAACGCCTCGGAGCGCCGCATCGAGATGCACCTGCGATCATTGAGGCGGCAGACAGTGAATATTGCCGCGGCGAGTTTGCGCGTGATGCTGGACGAAGAGGAAACCATCTGGACGGAAAGTTCGCACAAGTACCGGCCGGAAGAGGTCATCGAGATGGCCGAGCGCACAGGATTCCGCTGCGAGGGGCAGTGGATCGATGAAGAATGGGCATTCGCACAGAATTTATTGATCGCAGAGTAAGGGTCGAAGCGGTTCGCCAGCGACGTTCGAATTCTTAAATCCTAGCCGCCCTTATAGGGCGGGGCCGTTCGATTGCGCAGGAGTCCGGGGACCTAGCCGGTTAATTCGCTCACCGTATATGTCAAACCGACTGTTCACTATTGCGCAGTAAGCTCCTATACATAATGTCTAGAATTAGACAAGGCAACGGTTGCCTGCTCCGCGGACGGGGGCTTTTAAATGAAAAGTGAGCGATTTTTCCGATTAGCGAAGATTTCCATATCGGTGATCCTTGTAACCTGCGCGGCGGCCTTCCTCAGTAGCGCGCTGCAAATTGAAAACGCCAAGACTCCGGGCATTGCTCCCGGTAAACATTTTGAGCGCGTGCTGATCATCGTTTTGGAAAACCAAGATTACGTGTCAGCAATGAGCAATCCGTTTATGGCGAGTCTGGCAGCCAGGGGAACCAGCTTCACTAATTTCAAAAATATCTATCATCCGTCCTACCCGAATTACCTCGCCATGATTGCCGGGAGTTATTTTGGGACGCGCAATGACCACCAAATAAGCTTCCCCGACGACCCTGAGCACAGAACCATTGGTGATTTACTCGATTGGAAGAATTATGCAGAAGACTATCCCACCCGTGTGCAGCCTTATCTTAAAGCTGATGCGGGGAAATACGCCCGCAAACATGTACCGTTCCTTAGTTTTGAGAAGATCCAAAAGGAAACGTATCGCAACGTAGTTTCGGTCGATACGAAGGATCCACATAATGCCTTCGTGACAGCAGTCGAAATGTTCAGAAAAGACCCCAAGCAATTCCCATTGCCTCGCTATATGTTCTATACGCCCAACAACGACGACGATGGGCACGATCCTTTCTACTACTCCAAGAAGGGGCTGCAAAAAGCCTCGCGCTGGCTGGAAACTTTCTTGCGGACATGGTTTCCCTGGGACCAGAAGGAGATGAACGGAACCCTAGTCGTAGTAACTTTCGACGAATCCGAGGGAGAGCAGAAGAACGATCGGATCTATACCGTCTTCCTCGGAGACATGGTCAAGAACCAGACGGTGGACAAAGAATACAATCACTATAGCGTGCTAAGAACGATTGAGGACAACTTTAGTTTGCCTCAGTTGAATTCCGGGGATGCAAACGCGGCGCCTATTACAGAGGCGTGGAAGTAATCCAGGATTTCTCCTGAAGATCGAAGAAGAAAGGGCGTTCGCACAAAGCTGTGCCCCTGCATGGCGTTCCTGGCCCATACGCGGAGCTATTCGCAGCCTTGCTGACTTAATTGCCCCAGCCTGGCTTTGGCCTCCTCGCTGCCTTTCTTCGCTGCCACTGTGAGTAGCACGCGCGCCTGGGCGCAGTTCTGCGCGACCACCTGTCCGCGCGCGTACAGGTCGGATAAAGTGAGCACGGCTGTCGTATTCCCCTTTTGCACCGCAATCCAAAGCAACTTCATCGCACCGGTGATGTCCCGCGATCCGTTCTTGCGCCCCAGTATCCGTTGCGCCTCAGCCAATTCAGCCCTCCCGGGCTCCTCAGGCGGAGTCCCAGGAGCGGAGAGTTCCGAACTACTGGCGGTGGTACTCGGCGCCTCCTGTATCGTTGGCGCTTTCGCGGGGACAGGATTGGCATAGGCGTCGGCGACTGGCGGCCGAGCCGGCGGATTTGCCGGCGGATTTACCGTTGGCGTGACGGGTAAGGTCGCCACCTCGACGGGACGCCCAGGCTCCACAGGTTTTGTCTCCCCCGCCAGGTTTTCTCCCAGCCAAATCAACGACTCTCCCACTTCCCTGCGAAAGCTGTAGATCCCCGACGAGAGCACCACGAGTATCGCCGCGACGATTCCTACGGCCGCTGTGCGGCTTAACCGCCGCGGCAGCAAGGAGCCTGTTTGCACCTCTTCCGTAGTCACGAATCTTTTCGCTTTTGCCCTCTCTACCGCGTTCAACCACAGCGCAGGCTCTCCCCAGCGTTTCGATGCAATCACTGAAGCTCGACCAAGCGTCGATTCCTGTGGCATTTTCGGTTTTACTTGGCCGGGCACGGCCTCGTCTCGACGGGCGTCCGTTGCGGGCAGCCCGGGCGCGGCCGCTGCTTCCTTTTCTAGTTCAGGTATTCCGGTGTTCGACGCGGGCGGAGCCTCTATCTTCAGTTCGGATCTTTCAATCAGGGGTGCTACGGGCTCAGCTTTCGGGGGTTCCGCATTTAGATCCGAGCGAGGCTTCTCCTGCGTATCGACAGGGGCGGCAACTGCAGGTATGAATACCCTCCACGAACCGGCCAAAGGCTGCGATTTCGTCAGCAATCGCCGAATTTCCCTGCGGAATTCCTTGGAAACTTCGGTGAATCGCAAACCGCCGACTTTTCCGTTTTCCCTTGCCCACTCCAATTCGCCTGTGCCTTCGAGCCGCGTCCCGTCGATTAGGAGAGCGAAGCGAATATTTCCGTTCGGCTGGACGGGATTCACGGCGCGAAAGCTGAAGCCGTCTTCGGAAACATTCAGCATCATGCCGCCGTTATCCGGCCCGAGCTCCACGTATATAAGCTGCTCCGGTCTATTCCTTTGCGACTGTCGGCGTTCAGGCTTCTCGGTCATAAATTCCCCCGCAAGGCTTCAGGGGGTTCCAAAATGTCTGGGCGGCAAAAGATGCGGCACCACCCGGATGACAAGAGGTTAGCGCTATTCCAATTTTAACTCTCTTACCCCCTCAAAGTCTGCGTTTTGAGTCAAGGATTGGTATTCAGTGGGGATGGCTGGAAAACTCAAGATTGTGCAGACGGAAAGTGCAGCTAGATTCTCTCCGTATCTCAAACAAATGGATAGATCTCGTCGACGATCCAATAATTGGCCAGAAGAATTGCGAAGAGTGTTCCGATCAACCATAGGCCCCAGCGCCGGCGTTTCCAGATCATGACAAGAGAGGAGCCCTGCATGGGAATATCCATGAGGTAGGCGGCGCAGTAACACGCGTTGGCTAGCAAGGCAAGAATAGCAAGTAGCAGAAGCGAGGATAGCGTCAGCGCGGGACGGAAGTGGGGCCAGGAGAAGACAATCCAGGCAAGGACCACCGCCGCGAGGACAAGGTTGTAAACGACGCGGCGTGGCTCCCAATAGCGGACGGCGTCACTGAGGAGCTCGCGAAACGGGGCAGGGGGCACCGTGCCAAGAGGTTGGGATTGAGTTGGATGTGAGGTTCCCATCAAAGGACCTCGAGTCACTGGTGCGAGGATGATAGAGTGAGGGTACCACGATCCTTCTCACTGTCAAGTACTTTTTAGTGCAAAGTTAAACCTCCGCGGCTCTAGAGAAGTCGAAAGCCGTGACCTGACGAAAGGGCCCGGTGTCGCTCCTGCGGTGCTCCACTTCTCAAAGCATACTGTACCCAACGCTCACGCGTTGAGCTAACTTGTGGCGCGCCGCTGGCGCTTGCTTGGCAGGAACCGAGGATTCTTTGGCCAGCCCAGCGATTTTTGTGAGGATGTAAACAGAGCCAGATGAGTTCTAGAAGGCTTCGAGGCGCCATACGAGGCGAGCGGTCCAGGATTTTTGCGCGGTGAAGTCGGGAAGCCAGACGGCGAGGATTTGCGAGCCCTGGTAGACGCGCTCGAAGCCCTCTTCGGATTCGGAGACCGTTTCGATGGGAGCGATCCAGAATTCTTGCGCGCCGGGAGCGTGAAGCGCGATGCGGATGCGCTGCCAGCCGTCCTCCATGCGAAGCTGCGGCGCGGGAAGGGTGCCACTGAAGCGGAGATTTTCCGGGCCGGCAGACGTTTCGAAAAAACGGTCGGGCTCGCTGGGAGCGAGCAGATTGATGACCGATTCGATGCCGACGGCGATAGATTTTTCGAGCGGCTGCTTGAGCTTGAGATTGATTTCGCAGGCGACCTCGCAACCGTGAGGGGCGGGGCCGAAGGAAAAGCGTTTGGTGAGCAAGAGGCGCGCAGGGTCCGAGGGCTTTGAGATGCCGGGCGCGAGATTGTCGGCGCGGTGCAGTTCGGCATCGTGTTCCGCCGAAGTGCGCACTTGGTAGATGCCGCCGGTAAATCCGGGGTGCTCCTCGAGCTGAAGCGTTTCGTAATCGGCGTGGGTGCGGGAAGGATCAAAGAGCAGCACGCGAAAGGCGTGGCGCGGCCAGCGGTCGTAACGGAGGAAGCGCTCGAGGCCAGGCTCCTTGACGCGCGTCTGTTCGTGGATGGAAGCCACAGTGCCTGCGGGAGCATGGCTGACTTCGCGCAGGCGCACATGGTAAGCCTCCGGACGCCGGGAAATGGAATTGATGAGGGTGGCGGAGGCGGGGCGGAAATCGAATGCGGCGAGCGTGCCGCCGTCAGCAGGTTTCACGAGGGCCTGATATTCCGGGGCGGTGAAGAGCAACTCGGTGGTGCCGTCGGCATCGTAGTCGAGCAATTCCACGCGCGCGAGCATTCCGCCGGCGGTCTGGCGGTCGGCGATGGATTCGGCACGAATGAGATTGCGCCACAAATCGGTGCGGAGATGAGGCGCATACAGGCCGCCAAAAATGCCGTGCCAGTAGGCGTCGTTGCATTGCGCGCGGTGCAAGAGATCGTGCGCTTCGGCAAGCTCCTCGGAAGCTTTTGAGCCGGCGCGGCGGGAGGGCGCGGCGGCGAGACGCGCGGAAACACGAAGCATTTTCTTGTGGAGCAAATTGGATTCGGAATACTTGCGAAAGAACCCGCGCCAGGAGCCGCCGCGAAGGAAGGAAAGAACTTCGGGGCGCGAGGCGAATTCCTTCTGCACGGCTTGATAGCGCTGGCGGACGCGCGTGGGCAGAACCCATTCCATCATTTCGGTGTAGGAGGCGGTGGGCAGGTCGGCGCGACCGAGCGGCGGATTGGAGGCGATAACTTCGCTGGGAGTAGAAACGCGAAGCCAGGAGGAATTTTCCTCGAGGGCGGAGAAAAATTGCGTGAGCCAGGACTTGCCATAGCAGTGGTCGTAGGTACCGGGCCAGACGCCGAATTTTTCCATGTCGTCACCCATGGCGGCCGCGCCGCCGGGATGAGCAGTGGCGGCTTCCCGCAGGTAAGTGATGACGTCTTCCGCTTTTCCGAACGGGATGAGATAACGGAGGGCCTTCTGACCGGGATAGAGCCAGACGCTCCGGCCGCGGTCTTCCGCGATGTAAGCGCCGAAGAGCTCCTCGGGTTCGAATCCGGCAGAAAGAAAATGGATGTCGTCGACGAGCGTGTAGCCGACGCCCGCGGGGGCGAGGACAGAGGGAAGCTGGGGCTCCCAGACACGCTCGGCGATCCACGCGCCCGAGGGGCGTGCGCCAAAATGATTTTCGAGATAGCCAGCAAGGCGGGTGATTTGATCGAGCTGATCCTCGGGCGGGATGGAGATGAGAATGGGCTCGTAGAAGCCGCCGCCGACCAGCTCGACCTGACCTGCGCGCACCAGGACGCGCAAACGAGTGAAGTATTCAGGATGATGCTCCTCGATCCAGGTGAGGAGCGGGCCCGAGTAGTGCAGGCCAAGGCGGATTCCGGGATGTTTTTCGAGTTGCTCGAGGAACGGGAGATAGGAATGCTGGAAAGATTTTTCGAGCACGTGCTCGAAGTTGCCGCAGGGCTGGTGCGCGTGGATCAGGAGGACGAGATGGAAATTCTGCGGCACGGGGACGCGAGCTGGCTCCAATAAATATCATACCCTGCCACGCGGGGTTGCCACTAACACGGAGGCATCGGAGGAGTGGAACCATTGCGATTGACAGTGGGTTCCGCGTGTGGAACGCTAGAGAAGAAGAGCGAATGATGCGAGTAACGGCAAAAGGCGAATACGCGACACAGGCGGTGCTCTATCTGGCGCTGCAGTATCCGGGTGTGCTGACGATTCACGACATCGCGCAGCGGCACCACATCCCGCTGAAATACCTCGAGCAGATCCTGGCGGAATTGAAGCGTGGTGGGGTGCTCGAAAGCCGGCGGGGCGTGAACGGCGGCTACACGCTGGCGCGGGCGCCGGAGCAGATATCCGTCGGTGAGGTGCTGCGCATCGTGGATGGCGCGTTTGCGGAATCGAGCTGCATCCACAACGAAGCGATGGGCGGCGTGTGCGTGGAGGGCCACAGCTGCGGGCTGAAACAGACCTGGCGGGACGTGCAGGGCGCGGTGGAAAAAATATTGTTCGCGACGTCGTTTGAAGACGTGCGCAAGCGCACGCTGAACGGGAGAATGGCCGAGGCTAATTTGGCGCGACTGGGCGCGTGAGATTTTTGTTCTGAACGAAAGGGTCTAGCAGAAAAGGAAGGGCGGCACCCGGCGAGGGTGCCGCTTTGTGTTTCTGAGAGATTTTGAGAACGGGGGAGCTAGGCCTTCTTCGTGTACCAGTCAGCGTTGACGGGAGTAAAGCTCGCCCACTTTTCCGGTAGATCTTCGAGAGCGAAAATCGCGGTCACCGGGCAGACCGGGACGCAAGCACCGCAGTCGATGCACTCGGTGGGATTAATGTAGAGCTGAGTCGTGCTTTCATACTCGGGCTCGTCCTTGCGCGGGTGGATGCAGTCCACCGGGCAGACGTCCACGCAGGCGCTGTCCTTCGTACCAATACAGGGTTCCGCAATCACATAAGCCATGCACGATCTCCTTTGTTCCAGCAGGGCCGGCGGCCTCATCCAGGAATCGGCAGAGCCGGCGAAATTTTCCTTATACCACGTGCTGCGATGGCCTACAAGCAGCACAGAAGAATTGTACGCGGGGGGGGTGGGATTCTCAACCTTGGTATGTGCGGTAGAATAAAGGGTGAGGAGAAACAATGAGAATTCGGACCAGTTTGGCGGCAGTTTTATTTCTGGCGGCAACGGGTGCCCTGACAGCACAACAAAGCAAACCGCCGCGCGACCCGCAAATAATCGACGGGGCGGGCTTTCAGAAAATACTCGAGCAATACCACGGGAAGGACGTGGTCATCACATTTTGGGCCACCTGGTGCGAGCCTTGCCGCGACGAGTACCCGATGCTGAACGATTTGGCGAAACAGTATGCGCCGATGGGATTGCATGTGGTCGGAATTAATCTTGATGACGATGGCGACATTATTCTGATGCGGCGATTCCTGGCGCGCTATAAGCCCATTTTCCCGAACTACCGGAAGAAAAAGGGAGACGAAGCGGCGTTTAGTCAGTCCGTGCTGCAGGGTTGGAATGGCGCGCTCCCGGCGACATTCTTTTACGCCAAGGATGGCCATCAGATCGGCCACGTGCTCGGCGAAGGCACGCGCGCGACCTACGAGACGGCGATACGCGCGCTGCTAGCTTCCGGAACGGGGACGAGCGCGACTCCAAACTCACGATAAACTCTCACCCGTCAGAAAAACTTCTTGGGAGGGGTCAGATGCTCAAGACCAAGGGCAATCGAGTCACGTATTTTGGGCACAGCACATTCTCGTTGACGACGCCCTCGGGTCAAGTGGCGCTGATCGATCCCTGGGTGATGACGAATCCCTTCTGCCCCGAAACGCTGAAGAGAGTAGCTAGGCTGGATGCTATTTTCCTCACGCACGCTCACACGGATCACATGGGCGACCTGCTGGCGTTTGCGAAGCTGCACAGGCCGAAAATAGCGGCGATGTTTGAAACGTGCCTATGGATTGAGAGCAAGGGATTCGAACAAGAAACTTGTCCGATGGGCAAGGGCGGGTCGCAGAGGATCGGCGAGTTTGAGATTACGATGACCCACGCGTTTCATTCGAACTCGATCGACGAGAATGGCGTGCGGCATTACGGCGGCGAGCCGGCGGGCTACATTATCCGCATGCCTGGAGGATTCAGCCTGTACCACGCGGGTGACACGGCAGTTTTTGGTGATATGAAGCTGATCGGGGAATTGTACAAACCGGACGTGGCGCTGCTGCCGATCGGCGACCGGTTCACGATGGGCCCACGGGAAACGGCCTACGCGATCCGTCTGCTCAGCGTGAAGCACGTCGTGCCGATGCACTACGCGACGTTTCCTTTCCTGACCGGGACGGTAGAGGAATTGCGAAAAGAAACGAAGAAGATCAAGGGGCTCAAGATTCACGCGTTGAAGCCGGGGGAGTCGCTATGAAACTCAATCCGAATCTGCGGAGCGCCTTTACGGAAGAAGCGACGGACAATTATGTTTACGAGCTGCTGCCGGAGAGGGATGCGGTGGTGGCGGAAATGGAAAAGTACGCCGAGGAGCATGACGTTCCGATCATCGGCCCGGCAGTAGCGCGCCTGCTGACGCTGCTGGTGCGAATCTCGGGTGCGAAGCGGATTTTCGAGATGGGTTCGGCGATCGGTTATTCGACGGTGTGGCTGGCACAGGCTGCCGGACCCAAGGCCAAAGTCTTTTACACCGATGGAGACCCGGAGCGGGCACGGCTTGCTCGAGGATATATGCAGCGGGCGGGCGTGGCCAAGAGGATTACGGTGCAGACCGGCGATTCGATGGAACTGCTCAAGAAGGCCACCGGAAAGTTCGATCTTATTTTCAACGACGTGGACAAACATCAATACCCGGTAGCTCTCCGCGCGGCGCTGCCAAAACTGCGACGCGGGGGACTGCTCATCACGGACAATACGTTATGGAACGGAAAAGCGGCGCGGCTGGCGGCGCCGGATGATGCCAATACTCTGGGTGTCCAGGAATTCAACCGGCTCGTTTTCTCCGCGCAAGACCTCTACACAGTGTTGCTTCCGCTGCGAGACGGCGTCACCGTTTGCCAAAAGAGATAGACTAGACGCGTGGCAACCGCATCCACAGCCGCACCGAAGATTTCGCTGCACTCAGCCCCGGGACCAAAGGGGCGGTTCCTGCTTGGCAATCTGATCGAGATTTCCCGCGACTGGCTGGGTTTTTACCGGCGATGCGCGGTGGAGTTTGGGGATGTCGTCCGAGTGCGTCTCGGTCACATCCCCATTTATCTGGTGGTGCATCCACGCGACATCGAAATGGTGCTGGTTACCAACGCAGCCAATTTCTCGAAATCCGCAGACTACCGTGCGCTGGCCCGTGTACTCGGAAAGGGCTTGTTGACCAGCGAAGGCGACTTTTGGCAGCGCCAGCGAGGGTTAATTCAGCCTGCGTTTCACCGGCAAAATATTCTGACGTACGCCGCCGTGATGACCAGGTCGGCGCGCGGGATGCTGGGTTCATGGAAGGAAGACGGAGAACGGAACATCCACGACGACCTGATGCGCGTGACCTTGGATATCGTTGCGCAATGCCTGTTTGGCGCGGAGGTCTCAGACGCCGCCGAGCGCGTCGGCGAGGCCATGGAAGTTGTGATGGACAGATTCATCATGAACGCCAGCCAGGCGCTTTTGTTTCCGTTCGATATTCCAGTTTTTTTCGCGCCGAAAGAACACCGCGCGATCAGGGAATTGAACGAGATTATAGGCGACATCGTCCAGCGGAGACGTTCCATCGATCAACCGAGGAACGACCTGCTGGACATGCTGCTCCGCGTGCGCGATTCGGACGGCAAGCCGATGAGCGACGCCCAATTGCGCAATGAAGTGATGACGCTATTTCTCGCTGGCCATGAGACCACGGCCATTGCGCTTTCCTGGGCTTGTTACTTGATTTCTCAACATCCGGAGGTCGAGGCGAAACTTGCCGAAGAGTTAAGCATCGTACTCGGGGATCACACGCCAACGCCGGAAGACCTCGGGCAATTACGTTACACAGAGATGGTGATAAAGGAATCCATGCGGCTTTACCCCGCTGTGTGGGGAATAGGCCGGAGGGCAAAGGCAGAATGCGAGCTGGGGGGTTACCGTGTGCCCGCGGGTTCGAATGTCTTCTTACTTCAGTGGTGCACGCAGCACGATGCACGATTCTTCCCTGACCCTGAACGATTCGACCCGGAACGCTGGCGAGAAGACCCAGTTCGCTCGGGCAAGGTTCCGCGGTTCGCGTATTTTCCCTTCGGAGGCGGGCCGAGAGTTTGTGTGGGGGCTTCGTTCGCGATGATGGAGGCCATGCTGTTACTAGCGATGATCCAGCAAAATTTCCATCTCGAAACTGTCCCTGGGCACCCCGTTGAACTCCTTGCGTCCGTCACGCTGCGACCAAAACATGGCATCCGTATGATTGCGAAGCCCCGAGTTGCTTCGTAGACCTGCCTCGCACCCATCGAACTTTTCACTTCAAATGCGAGCTTGTATCAAGGAATAGTCTTGCTCAGCGACGGAGGAAGTTGCGCGCGAAGAAAACGAGGTTGGCAGGGCGCTCCGCGAGGCGGCGCATAACATAGGGGAACCAGTCCTTTCCAAAGGGGATATAGACGCGCAGACGGTACCCGTCGCGAACGAGACGCCGCTGCAGGTCGGTCCTGACTCCATATAACATCTGGAATTCGAAGTCGTCCTTGGAAATGCGTTGCGCGGCAGCAAAGCGAATGGTCTCCGCAATCATGCGCGGGTCGTGCGTGGCGATCGCGTGGTAAAAGCCGCTGGGCAAAAGCATTTGCATCAAATGCAGGAAATTGGCATCCACATCCCTTTTATGCGGATAGGCTATTTCAGGCGGCTCCTTGTAGGCGCCCTTACACAGGCGGATGCGGCAGCCGTAAGAAAGCAAATCCTTGACGTCGCCTTCGCTGCGGTAAAGATATGCCTGAATTACGGCGCCGACAGCAGGATTGCGTCCGCGAGCACGCTTGACGAGATCGATGGTGCGCTGAGTGTAAAGCGAACCTTCCATATCAACGCGCAGGAAATTGTCAAAGCCCACGGCACGCTCGGTCAGGGAGACAACGAGGCCCTGACAGAAATCCGTATTGATCTCGAGGCCGAGCTGGGTCAGCTTGCAGGAAACATTGGCGTGGAGTTTTTCCTGGGCGATACGCTCGAAAATTTCGAGATAGGAATCGCGCGCGCGCTGGGCGTCGGCGATGGTGGCGACGTTTTCGCCCAGATAATCGAGGCTCGCCAGCATCCCGGCGTCATTGCAGCGCCGGGCCACAGCGATGGCTTCATCTAGAGTTTCCCCGGCGACGAAACGCCGCGCCATGCGGTGAGTGGTGGGATTGGAGGTGACCCAATGAGCGAAACGGGCATTCTCCGATAATTTAAGCAGAATCGAGCGCAACATGCGCTTACGATTATGCCCGTGTGCGCGTTTCGCTTCTAGGTGGTGTGCCCTTCCAGGAACTTTTCCGCGTCCATGGCGGCCATGCAGCCGGAGCCCGCGGCGGTGACAGCCTGGCGGTATCGGTGATCCTGCACGTCACCGGCGATAAAGACACCGGGAGTAGAGGTTAGACTGCCGTGCTTGGCCAGCAGGTAGCCGTTCGAATCCATCTCGAGCTTATCCTTGAAGACGGAGGTGTTCGGGTCGTGGCCGATGGTCACGAAGACGCCATCAAGAGCAAGCTCGCGCGCTTCCTTCGTTTCGGGATTATGGATGCGTACGCCTTCGACAAGACCCTTGGGGGCTCGAATTTCGTCCACCACCGCAGGAATGACAAATTCGATTTTAGGATTGGCTTTGGCGCGGTCGATCATAATCTTCGAGGCGCGAAACTCATTGCGCCGGTGAATCAAGTAGACTTTGCTGGCATAACGGGAGAGGAAGTTTGCCTCTTCCATGGCGGTATCACCGCCGCCGACAACCGCGATGGGCTTGCCACGGAAGAAATAGCCGTCGCAGGTGGCGCAAGTGGAAACGCCGTGGCCAATCAGTCCGCGTTCTTCTGGAAGGCCAAGCAGCCGGGCCGAAGCGCCCGCGGCGACAATCAGCGCCTTGGCTTCAAAGGTTTCCTTTCCCACGGTGACCCGGAATGGCCGGCCGCTGAGGTCTACTTCGGATACCGCGCCGGACTTGAATTCCGTGCCAAACTTCTGCGCCTGCTTGCGCATGTTTTCGATGAGTTCCGGTCCCATAATGCCGTCCGGGAAACCCGGGAAATTCTCGACGTGAGTGGTAAGGGAAAGCTGTCCGCCCGGCTCGTGGCCATCGAGAACAAGAGGCTTCAAATTCGCGCGGGCGGCATAGATCGCGGCGGTCAGACCCGCGCAGCCGCTTCCGATGATGATGACGTTGTACATTAGTATTCTCTCTACTCTCCATTGATTAGATTCACCACAGCGCTCGCAGGATACAACCGAGCACAATATTGTAGCATTGTGGCTCCGTCCTTCCGATTGCCGGCGAATGGCAAGAAATAGAGCCATCCACCGAGCGGCTCCCATGCGTTCTGGCCGCTTGGGCCAATTTGGAGAGTTGCGGCCCGGCGCCCCCTTTGACCGACGTGAGAGGAAGGCGCTACAGTGCGAATACAGCAACGATTGTGAAGGGAGACCGTGAATGGATCCACGCTATCCGATTGGAGATTACGAACAACCCAAGCTAGTGACTCCCGAGATGCGGCAAAAGGCGATTGCATCGATTGCGGAGACGCCCGCGCGGCTGCGAGCCGCCGTGAAGGGCTTAAACGATGCACAACTCGATACGCCATACCGAGACGGCGGCTGGACGGTGCGTCAGGTGATCCACCACGTCCCGGACAGCCATTTGAACGCGTACGTAAGGTTGAAACTCGCGCTCACCGAGGACAAGCCGACAATCAAGCCGTACAATGAAGCCGCGTGGGCGGAACTTGCCGACTCCAAGTCCACTCCCATCGAAGTTTCGCAAACGCTGCTTGATTGCGTCCATGACCGCTGGCACCGGTTGTGGCGCTCCATGAAGCCCGACCAGTTCGCGCGGGTATTGGTGCACCCGGAGCATGGCGAGCGGACGGTCGATTGGCTACTTTTTCTCTATGAGTGGCACGGCCGGCACCACGCGGCGCACGTTACCGAGCTTCGGAAGAAGAAGGGCTGGTAGAGCAGCAGCAAACTGGCGCGGGGCGCGCCGGGTCGTGTACGATGATGCGGCACGCAAGGAGAACGGATGAGCCGAGCCGCAGGAACTTACGCTATTTTTGAAACTTCGCAGGGAAATATCGTGGTGCGACTTCTCGAGAACGAAGCGCCAAAAACGGTTGAGAATTTCATCGGGCTGGCCGAAGGCACAAAGGAATTTATCGATGAGAAAAGTGGGAAAAAGCAGAAGAAGAATTATTACGACGGACTAATTTTCCACCGCGTGATCCCGAAATTCATGATTCAGGGCGGATGTCCGCGCGGAGACGGCCGCGGGGGACCGGGCTACACTTTCGGCGACGAATTTCATCCCTCGCTCAGACATTCGAAAGCCGGCAAGCTCTCCATGGCGAACGCGGGGCCGGGCACGAACGGCAGCCAGTTTTTTATTACCGTGGCGGCGACACTGTGGCTGGATAATAAGCACACGATTTTCGGCGAAGTCGTCGAAGGCCAGGACGTGGCAGACAAGATCTCCAACTTGCCGCGCGATTCGAGTGACCGCCCGCGTACGCCTGTAACGCTGCAAAAGGT
>Ga0210400_10000682_pt1 | contig 36482 bp, 41 predicted proteins | sample IncBWH26MmetaG_FD_155456 | JGI IMG/M metagenome (GOLD analysis project Ga0210400, IMG submission 155456) | Forest soil microbial communities from Barre Woods Harvard Forest LTER site, Petersham, Massachusetts, United States - Inc-BW-H-26-M | ecosystem: Environmental > Terrestrial > Soil >... | reverse complement strand
TCGGATATGACGAGTTACTTTCATCAGGTTCTGTCGGCGTCGCAGCTAAACACTGGGCTTCAGGGGGCGACGCAGCCGGCACCGGGCGGTATCGTACAGCTTGGCAACGATCCGAATTATGCGGTCATGGGTCCGCAGGTAATGGCGCCGGTCGTTAAGGTCCATGAGCTGTGGGTGCAGGACGAGAAGGACTATACGACCATCATCGTAGTCGATCCCGACATCGTCATCGCGCCGCGGTTCGCCAGGGCGAACTTGCTGATCAAGGATTCTCGGCTTCAGCCTTATCGTCTAATCCAGCCTAATGAGGTGACGAACTGGTTCTGGGGGCGCAGCGAGCTGACCGATTTGATTGAGCCGCAGGGATTGCTGTCGGAGTGGTACGCTGACGCGCGACGCCTCATGGGTGTGCAGATAGACAAGTTTTTGGGGTTCGTTGGCGAGTCGGGGATGACGGATGAGTTGTACTCGCAGGCGCGAATCGCCGGCTATTTGAACCAAGGGGCAGGGTCAGACATCAAGGATTTGACGCCCAAGTTTCCGTCTGAATTGTTGCCGATGATCCAGCACCTTGAGCAGAAGATCAACGAGTTGGGGTCGTTTCCCGAGATCATGCGCGGGCAGGGCGAGCCTGGCGTGCGGGCCGGCGTGCACGCCGACACGCTGGTCAAGACGGCTTCGCCGACACTGCGCGATCGCTCTCTTTTAGTGGAGCGGCAGTGCGCCGATTCGGCCGATCTCACGCTGTCGATTATGGAGGCGAAGGATGGGCGGTTTTATTGGACGAATGGCGACACGTTTGAATCGTGTGAAGAGACGCGCTTTCTCTTGTCGGAGCTGCCTGACGATTGGCGGGTGACGGTGGATAGTCACAGCTCCAGTCCGATCTTTGCGAGCGAGACCGAACAGCTTATTTTTGCTTCGCACAAGTCGGGGATCGTAGACGACGAGTACGTGCTTGAGAACATGCACTACCCGAACAAGGAGGCGGCCAAGCTCGCGGCGCGCGAGCGCAAGGTTGAGAAGGCGCAGTTCATGCAGAAGCTCATGCAGGAGCACCCGGAAGTCGGGGAGAAGGTGCTGCTGCGGCAGGTAGGAGGAGGAAAGCACTAGCCCCGATACTTTCGTATCGGGGCCGCTACTAAATAGGCATGGCCGGTCGCCACATTGCAAAACGCTAGGAGCATCAAGAGGCATTCGGTCTTCAAAAGGCATCACCTCTCTTTCAAGTTGGAAATCTCCCATTGCCTCCCATCATCGGCGAGATGATGTTTGGTCCTCGTGCGGCGTGCATGAGCGCCGGGTCAGTCTGCGCCATCTTCTGCCCCTCGGCCTGCATGCGCGCCTGGTGGAGTGCGCGCTCGATGTGAGCGAGCTTGCTGAGGCTGAGATCTTCGAGCATGACGCCGTGAAGTTCGGATGTTTTTAGCGCGATTGTCTGACCAAAATCGTCAGTGAAGTTGCCGTCCACATGCTCGTTGACAAATTGCAGTGCTTGGATCGCTTTTTCTTCCGTTTTGAACATCAGCGCCCACGTCGTAGCCGCCGGTCCGAAGCAGATGGTGAGGCAGTACATCAGCGTTCCTTTCCGTTTGGTCTTTGCGCCCATCGCATCAGGTCGGAGTAGCGTATTCGGTAGCGGCCTCTTTTGCCTCCCCAACGCTGGTAGCGCGGTCCTCGCCCTGAACGCAGTGCAAGATAGACGAATCGTGTGCTCATTTTGAGTATCCTGGCGCAGTCTCTGACATCGAGGAATTGGTCTATGGATGGCATGCGCGCAAGGATGTCCTGATAGCTCCTAGAACTTCCATAACAAAGCCTATTGAGATTCACAAGGGCAGCGAGGATTCTTGAGCGTAACCGTGGGAATAGTTCCACGCGCAACCAGGAGAGTCACTATGCTGACGTACAATCGGCGTGGGCGACGCGGCCGGCGCAAGTAAACAGGCTGCCACACAGTGCCCGTCACCCCGCAAGCTGGAATGCCCGGCGGCGCTCAAGCGCAAGCTCCTCCCATGGGCGTGTCGTCGGCGACGGGCCCGACACCCAATAAGGGGTACGAGGCCGCCGGACTCCAGAAACTCGGCATGATTGTCGAACAGCTTCAGCAGCTCGTCCCGATGCTCGGCGCCACGTCCGAGGCGGGCGCCGCGGTGCTCAAGGCGCTCGGCTCGCTCGCCAAGCACGTGCCGCCTGGGTCGGTGACGCCGGCCGGGCAGAAGAGCATGGCTGAGAACACCATGATGCGCGCTACCCAGGCGAACCAGCAGATGCAGGCGCTCAAGCAGGGCGGCGCCGGGGGCCAGCAGGCTGGGCAGCAAGGGATGGCTGCATGACCGACATTTTCAAGTGCAAGGACGAGATGCCGTCCAAGTACGAGAACACGGCGACCGCCATGGTGCGCGAGGACACGCTGCCCGGCACGCCGCTCTTGTCCGGCGAACAGCATTTGTCCGGCCGATCGGTTGAACACGTCGCGAGGCCGAGGAAGGGTCATGCTTATTGAGGGAGAGGTCTTGTTGCCGCGTCCTTCGCAACACGAAGTTGAGGAGTTGCTGGCGCTCGCTGCACGTATCGAGCGTCGTGGAATTAGCAATCGGACTATTCATCTTTCGAAAAATGATGGGGCTAATTGCGCTGATGCGCTTCGGCTGAAAGCAGCTTTTGTTGAGGACTTACATAGGAGATCCTAATGAGCCTTTTTCACAATCCCGCCAAGTCGATCCCCAAGTCGGACGAGCAGATCGTGCGCGTCGATATGGAGTCGGATGACATTCAGGGACGCAAGTCGCACCTGCCGGCGCAGGCGTCGTCGCCCGCCATGACCATCTCCCACATCCCGAACGCGGGCAGCAGCATCGGAACCAAGTGATGGCGCTTATCGAAGTGGACGAGGAGGAAGTTCGCGCTAACCGCAAGCTGCGTGAGCAGATCGGTGCGTGGATGAAGAATCCCGTCGCGCGGCGCAAGCTGCTTGAGGCCAACAAGGCGTTCGATCCCAAAGCCGAGATTCCCGAGCTGGATCAGCCTGATCCGCTTGAGCAGCGCGTGGCGCCGCTCCAAACCTCCGTCGAGGAACTGAAGAAGCAGCTCGCCGACGAGAAGGCAGCGCGCGAGCAGGAGAAGAAGCTTTCCGATCTGAGCGCCGGCATCGAGCGCGACTTCGAAGACTTGCGTCGGAACCACGGCCTGCTTGCTGAGGGCGAAGCGGCTGTGCGCAAGATCATGGAAGAAGAGGGCATTACCAAGCCGAAGATTGCTTGGGCTCACTTCCTTCGCGAGCATCCGCCGCAGACGCCGGTCGCGACCAGCGCCAGTTCGGGACCGTGGGATTTCCTCGCGCCGCCGGCTGACGACCAGGTGGACCTTAAGAAGCTCATCGAGTCGCAGGGCCAGTCAACGCTTGTGGTGGACAAGCTCGCGCGCGAGGCGTTGAGCGAGATTCGCGGACAAGCGCGACGCTAACGTAGGAGGCTAGTTTGCCACTTCCTGGTATTGGCGTCGCGCCAGCGGCGGGCAGCCTTTATAATGAGCTTTCGGCTGTTATGAGAAGGGCGTTTGTGCCCAGACTTTTCGTTCAAATTTACTTTGGAAGCCCCTTCCTCTTTTACATGACCGGCAACGCGCAGCGTGCGGCCGGCGGTCTCAACCAGATTACTGTACCAATGCAAGGACAAAGCATGGTACAGGGTCAATTTACTGGCTACGGCGGCGGCTTCAACAGTCCCGTTATCACGCCCGGTGTTCAAAACGGCCAGTGGAATCTCGCTTACTGGGTCGTGCCCGTGCCGCTCCCCTTTGGCGAGACGGTGCTGCAGGCGACCGATCGCGAGATCAGCCTTCTCAAGGCGCGAATGAATGACGTGTTTGCGGTGACGCGCCAGAATATGGCGCGGCTGTCGTTCACGAACAACTCGTCGAACCCGCTGTTTCCGAACAGCATGCAGGATGCGTTTGACGACGGTACCAACTTCCCGACCTACGGGGGCATCTCGCGCACGGCTGCGGGCAATTCGGCTTTCAAGGGCCAGTACATCAACCTCGGGTCGGGCACGTTCAACCTCGGCACGATTGGCTTTACGCGCTCGACCATGTCCACGCTGCTCGCCTACGTCACGAATAACGCGGGTGGCGAAGCGCCGACTTTCGTGGTCATGGCGCCCGGCGATTACGCGACGCTCAATAAGGACTTCATCGGGAACGAGCAGCAGGTCGTCTATCCCGGCATGTCGGGGGTCGGCAGCAAGGACATCGAGATCAGGTCGTCGTTCCCGAACCTTATTGTGTCGGGCGTGCCGATTTTCGCCGACCACTTCGTGCCGCAGGGCAACGTGTTCGGGGTCAACGTCAAGTACACGGCGATGTACCTGTCGGAGGACGCTGCGTTCGACTTCTCCGGCTTTTACTCGCTGGTGCCGCTCGGGCAGATCGGGCAGCAGGGCGTCGTGGTGGTTGGCTACGACTACGTGTCGGCCAAGTCCAGCTCGGGTTTCTGGGGCTATAATCTGTCCCCGCTCAGCGCTTCGTTCTAAGGAGGTTAGCCAGTGTCCGCTCCCCTGTCAGGTCCCGGCCTTGGCTTTCAGTTGCCGCAGAATTTGTATCCCAGCGAGCTGCAAAACGCTCCGCTGGATGCGCCGAGCAACAAGATCACGCTGAATGCCGGCGACCAGATCCCGATCCCTGCGGGTACGTGGGCGATATCGCTTGGCTCGTACCTCACATTGGAGTTCCTCGACCCCGTCACCGGCGTGTGGGTGATGGCTGCCGCCGCGGCGTGGAATGACGGGCTCTATTACGTCAAGAGTGACGGCTTCAACCTGCGCATCTCCAACCGGCTTGGCTGTCCGGTGTGGGGCGTGATCATTGCGCCCGGTTCGGGCTACGTGCAAGCATCGACCACGGTCGCGGTGACCGGCGGCGGCGGTTCGACGTGGCAGCCGATTGTTGGTGGCCAGTTGTCAATGAACACGGCGACGATCGTGACCGCCAACGCGGGCGCTGGCTACGGTGTGCCGCCGATCGTGATGATTCCTTCGCCGCCGCCGGCGGGATCGAACCCGAACGGCGTCGGTGGCATCGCGGCGTCGGGTTACGCGACGATCTCCAGCGGGACCGTCAGCGGTTTCACCTTTACCAATCCGGGTGCCGGCTACACCGGTACGACGTTCAATGCGGTGTGTCTGCCGAACCCGACCGATCCGAACCTCGTGACGGGCATCACGCTTGGCACCATCACGTTCACGGTTGGCGCGTCGGGCTCGCTTACCGGCCTGCTCTGCACCAACCCCGGCAACCCGATTGCGAACCCGGCAAACATCTCGCTGGTGGTGTCGGGCGTCGGTACGGCGGGCAGCGTCAATCCGGTCATGCTTCAGACCGTGGTCACGGCGTCGGTGATCGGGGGCTCGACGATTTCAGGAGATGCCGGCACGTTGGGGTATGTGACGACCGTCGGCGGCTACCCGCCGCAGGGCACGTTCACCAACAGCGAGGATTTTCTCTTCCTTCGCGCGCGGCCGCGTGCCGCGCAGATCGCGCTAACGGTTGGCGGTGCCGGCACGATTGCGGCGCAGGTCGGGACGATCTACGATAGCGGACTGTTCTTCTCGGCGCCGTCACCGCTTTTCATTGCCGATCCGGTCACAGCCACGACCGGCACCATCGTGGGCACCAGCACCATCTCGTTGACGATGGGTTCCAAGCCCGACGTGTGCATCATTCAGCCGGCGGCGTAACGTGGCTGAGACCTATAGCCTTGCGGTCACGGGTGCCGGTATCGGGCAGAAGTTTGCGCAAAAAGTGCATACGCTGCCCGACTCGGGCGCGACGCCGGGGGCCATGGCGCGGGCGCAGCAGCTTCATACGCCGCTGCTGTGCTTGAACCCCGATGGATCGCAGGCGTATTATGTGCTGGACGCTGGACGATCGACACCTGCCAACCCGGTTTTGAGGCGCGTGTGACCGGCGGGAGGACTGCCGGTGCTCAATCAATATCTCCTTCAAACCCAGCAGCTTCTCCAGAACCCGGCAGCGCCATCGCCACTCTACGCTACGTCCGACCTCACGGGTTGGATTAATATGGCGCGCGGGCAGCTCGCCGGTGAGGGTGAATGTATCCGCGCCATTGGCACGATTCCGACCGTTATTGGGCAGCGCGCCTACAACTTCTCGTCCATCAACGTCGGGGTCGCGGCGACGACGGGCGTGCAGGGCGTGATTCACGTCCGGTCGGTGCGCTACGCGGTCGGCGACGGTTTTCAGCGCGTTGAGTCGCGAGCGTGGCCGTGGTTTGAGCTGTTCTCGCTGAACAACCCGGAGCCGCAGACGGGTTCGCCGGTCGAGTGGAGTCAATTCGCTCAGGGTTCAAGCGGGCAGAGCACGGGGAGCGGCGCGTCGGGGAGTTTCTACCTCGATCCGCCCCCCGACTTGGTCTATGTGCTCAGCTGCGATTGCGTTTGCTACCCGCAGAAGCTAGCGGCTGACGGCGACGTGGAGGCGATTCCATTTTTATGGACTGACGCTGCACCGTTCTTTGCTGCGTATCTTGCGCTCATGTCGGCGCAGACGAATGCGCGGATTGCGGATGCCGAGCGTTTGTTCGGGCAGTACAAGACGTTCATGGGGCGCGCGCGACAATTTGCGAACCCATCGGTGCTGCGCTCCCAGTACGAACAAGCGCTTGATCCGACGCTTACGAGCAAGCTCGGTCTGCAGAAGGCGACGGGCTGATGGCGTCGCTGAATCAGTATTTGAAAGATACAACTCGCCTCCTGCGCGACGCGCGTCAAGAGTCGATCAACCCGCTCGACATGATTGCTCACGTCAACACCGCGCGCCGCGAGGTGGCGATGCGCGCGCAGTGCGTGCGGGTACTCACGCCGATCTCGGGCTCGATCATGTCGGCGAGCGTGACGGCCGGCGGGTCGGGTTACACCAGTCCCCCTACGGTCACGATCACGGCGCCGGATTTTCCTTCGGGCATGGGGGCGTTTCCTAACGGCAGCCAGGCGACTGCGCAGGCTCTGATCAGCGGCGGGAAGGTCTCGACAGTCGATATCAACTACGGTGGTTACGGTTACTTTCAGCCGCAAATAACGTTTTCGGGCGGCGGGGGAACTGGGGCGGCGGCGACGCCGGTGCTCTCGGCGACCACGCAGTTCAGCCAAGGGCTGGAGGTTTACAATTACGCTGACATCGATCTCAGCGCGTTCCCCGGTGTGGGAGCAATCTATTATGCGCGCACGGTGTCGGTGATCTACGCGAACTATCGCTACACGCTATACGTTGCGGCGTTCTCCGACTATCAGGCGATGATTCGCCAGTACCCGTTTCAGTACCAGTACGTGCCGGCGTTCGCTGCTCAATTCGGTCAGGGGACGGCGGGAAGCTTGTTTGTCTATCCGTTGCCGTCGCAAGCGTATCAGTACGAGATGGATTGTCTGTGCTTGCCGCAAGACCTGAAGACCGACTTGAGCGTCGAGATTCTCCCTGATCCTTGGAGCGAGGCAGTGAAGTATTTCACTGCACATTTGTGCTACCTCGACCTTCAAAATTACAATGCTGCTAAGTTCTACCTCGAACTGTTTGACATGCATTTGCTGCGCTACAGCAACTATGCGCGGGTTGGGCGCGCGCCCAATCGATACGGGAGAATCTAATATGGGTTCTTTTGGCGAGCACGCAAAGGGGCAAGACCCTATGTTTCAGCGGTTTCGCGATTTGAACGTTCGGCTTAATCAAGAGTCTTTGGCTCGCTGGTATTCGTATCCACGTTGGCGGCGAGTAATGTATTTAGTTGGAAACTGGATGGTCAGGCGTTCGAAAGTGCATTGGACTTGGACTTACTAAATGTCTCTCGAACAGCCCGAGCAAGCAGCCCAAGAGCAGGCTAACCCGTACCTCCCTGCGGGACCGCAGCCTCTCATCCACGATCAGTGGATGGGACTCGATACGTCGGGCGGCCGGACCGGCGTGCCGGACGAGAAGTGCTACTGGATAGACGGTTTTATCCGGGTCGGGCCGCGGCAACTTCGTACTTTGTGGGACGTGGGTAGTGCGATCTTCACGCGTACCGATTCCCTGACGATCGTATTCTTCGATTTTTTCAACATCGGAGTGACGCCCTACTGCGTTGTGTTTATGTCTGACGGTTCGGTGGTCGTGGTCAACACGACGACGCTTGCGGTCACGACGATATTAACGGCCGGTTCGATTATCAATCCGTCGGTACTCAACCAGGGGATCACGCAGTGGGGGCAGCAATACCTCATTACCGTTTCCAACCAGACGAACGGATATTGGCTTTGGGATGGCACGACGACGTTTGGGGCGGGCGGGTTATCGCCGCTGGTTGTGGTGACTAATGCTGGAGCGGCTTATCAGACGCCGCCCGCAGTCGTCATTTCGGGCGGTCATGGTACGGGGGCGACATTCGCGGCGACTGTCAGCAATGGGCAGGTTACCGGCATCACGGTGCTCAATCCGGGAACTGGATATATTGCTGGCGATACGCCGACGCTCACGCTGACTGGAGGAGCTTCGACTGGCACTGGAGCGTCTCTCACGGCGGTGCTAAGTCATCAAGCGGGTGGGTCTGGCGCCGTGTTGACGGCTGTTATGACAGCCCGTGGCGGCGGTATTTTCTTTGTTAGTAGCATTACGGTGAACAACGGTGGGAGTGGATACAGCAGTAATACCACGGCTTCTCTCTCTGGCGGAAATCCTTTTAATAACCCAGGAAGCGTTCCTGCTGTACAGTTGACGATAGTGGGAGGTATTATAACAGGTGCGGTTCCTGTTCCTAACGGTTTTAGTGGACATAACGAATACACGTCTTCTACGCCACCAACTGTGACGGTCACGGATAACGGTGCAGGATTTTATGTCAGTAGCGTCACCGGGACGCCGACTGGTACGGGCTACTCGCCCTCGACCAAGATCACGGCGTCGGGCGGTGGCTCGCCGGTTGCGCAGGCGACGTTGCAGCCGGTGATCTCCGGCGGCGTCATTACAGGCGTAACTATTGTCGGGGCCGGTCTTTATGGTACCAATACGCCTCCTACGCTTGCGATAAATGACGCAGCGGTCCAGGCAACCGCAACTATCTCGCTCATGCCTTTTGCGATCCAGGGGACGACGGTCGAGATCTACCAGGGGCATGCGTGGGTCGCGAATGGGGCGACCTATTACTGGAGCGCTCCCGGTTCACTCACTGACTTCGCGACCTCGGATGGTGGGGGCAACACCACGTCGGCCGACTCGGTCTTGCGCGTCAATTACTCCAAGTTCATCCAGGCGAACGCTTACTTGTGGGCGATCGGCGACTCATCGGTCAATTACATCAGCGGTGTGCAGACGACGGGGACGCCGCCGACCACGACCTTCTCGAACCTCAATGCCGACACGCAGACCGGCACGCCGTTCCCGGCGTCGGTAGAAAGCTTTGGGCGCGACGTGCTGTTTGCGAACGCTTTTGGCGTGCACGTTATTCGTGGCGGCAACGTCGAGAAGATCAGCCACGAGCTGGATGGCGTGTGGAACACGGTTGCGACGCTGGCGAACGGCTACAACTTTGGTATGCAGCCGTCGGCTGCGCAGGCGACGATCTTCGGCTCCAAGAAGGCGATTGTGGTGCTGGCGGCGATCGTGGATCCGGTGTCGGGCGCGACCGTCAACAAGCTGTTTCTTTACCACGAGAAGGAGTGGTTCGCGTCGCAGCAAAGTATGACGCTGACCTACGTGAAGCATCAGGAAATCCAGTCGCAGATCACGACCTATGGAACTGACGGCATCACGATCAAGCCGCTGTTCGCGGTCCCCTCGTCGGGCTTCCAGAAGACGGCGCAGACCAAATTGTGGGAGGCGCCCGGTGGTTTCTTGTTCAAGAAAGCCGCGACGCGTCTGTGGGGTCTTGCCAAGTACGATAGCGTTGTTTCCCCTAATTTGACTGCGATCGTGGACCAGCAGGCACCGGCTAATTCGGTGACCTACACGATTGTCGGTCCGGCCGCGACTGGCTACTTTGTGGTGCCGCCGCAGGCGGTGGGGCAGGTGGGCGAGCTGACCGGGATGACGTGGAAGACTAACGCGGCGGATGCGTCGTTGGTGTCGATTATGCTGGGCGAGGACGTGGTGGGGTATCGTGGCTGATGCCTAACATTGACCAGCTCACCGAGGAGGGGTGGACGGAGGACGATTTTACTCGCTGGTCCTTTGCGCACGCCGCCGACCATCGCGACATTGACCGGGTGGTCTTGCAGACGCTGGGGATCAGGGTCGTCGAGTACGTGCTTGACCCGTTCCGGCGCGACGATTCCTCGTGGCTTTATCGTCATCAGGCGATGCACGACCAGATGAACAATGCTCTTGGCATCCAGGGGTATGACCTGCTCTCGATCGATTGGCGCGACCCGCAGGACGTGATACGCTGGATGAACGACAACGGCGACAACCACGACAGGGCGAGGACGCTTCTTAATCTGTGAGGGTTGGAAATGACGGTAGTGCAACTAGCGTTGATGCTTTGCATCCTGGAAAATAATATCGCGTTGGCAAAACCGGCGGATCAGCAGTCGGTATGTGCGGCACAGCCGGCGCAAGTGCAGGCTGCGTACATGCGGCAAGCGAAGTTTATATTGGGACAATGAGGCGCGTATGGCCGTAACAGCTGAAATTGCAAAGCGCGAGGTGGTGCGAGAGCAAATTGCGATGCGCCGGTTCGAGGTGCCTGATCTCGACCGCCACGGGGGTTGGATCACGGATCGCCTGCTCAAGGCGTATCCGCATCGCACTGCGCGCGATCTCGCGGGCTGGCTGCGCGGGATCATCTACTCGAACGAGTTTTTGTTCCTCTACCAGGAGCACGGTGTGGCGCTTGCGACGGTCACGCGCGCGCACCCGCTGGAGATGAAGCCCGTTGTGCAGGAGATGTTCGTGTTCGTTAAGGAGGGGCACGATCGCGAGGCCGTCGCTTTCTACGACGAGTTCGTGAGGTGGGGAAAGAACCAGGGCGTCGATGCTGTGATGGTTGAGGCCATGAGCGATGTGCCGCACGACATGATCAAGGAGCGCATGGGGCGGCTGTTCACGCGGCAGGTTGTGTTCGCGAGGTTATGATAGGAGGCTGCCATCTCCTTTTTTAGCGATTTGTTTGAAGGCAAGACCTCGAATCTCGGCAATGATATCAGCGGCATGTTCCGGCCAAACGAGCTGGCGCAGACGCTGGAAGGAACCGCAGCGGTCGCGGCGCCTTTTGCGCTTGCTGCCTTGCCTGGGTTGGCCGCTGGGGCGGGTAGTGCGCTTGGTTTTGGCGGAGCCGAAGCCGCTGGTGGTGCGTTGCCCTTCGCGGCAGAGGGGGGAGCTGCGGCTGGTGATGCCGGCGGCGCGATTACCGATCTGATCGGGAGTGGTGGGGGTGGGGGCAACGTGCTTTGTTTTGCCGACGCTGCGTCGGGCGATGTGCCGCTGCCAATTCCTCGCCCCGGTACGCCCGGTCTTGATCTTGGCGCCGCGACGGGTGGGGGCGATAGCTTCATCAGCAAGCTGATCGGTGGTGTCGAGGGGATTCCTGGCGCGGTCGGTAATCAGATTCTCAAGAACCCGCTGGGCGTCGCTGCCGGTACCGGCGGGCTCATCTATAATATGATGCAAGGGCAGAAGAAACTGCCCGAGCAGAATCAGCTCCAGGGGCAGGCGAACCAGCTTAGCGCTCAGGGGCAGCAGTTTATGAGTTACCTGCAGACCGGCACCTTGCCGGCGGGGTTGCAGGCGGCGGTCGATCGCGCGACCCAGGCTGCCAAGGCGCAGATTATCGCTAACGCGGCGCGCAACGGGCTCTCGACCGATCCGACGCAGAATAGCGCGCTGGCGCAGGACTTGGCGTCGGCTGACCGCAACGCGCTGATCGCGGTGGCGCAGGAAGGCGAAAGTTTGTTTAAGTCGGGCGCGGACGAGGTGCAACTGTCAAGTCAGATTCTCGACAAGCTGATGCAGATCGACCAGCAACAGACTGCGAGCATGGGTAAGGCCATCGCTAACTTCGCGGGCGCGCTGTCGGGGCCGATGACGAGGATGGCGGCGTGAAATGACTGATTCTGCCTTTGTTGGCAACGACCTTTTGGATGGCAAGCAGCCGCAAAACATGACGGGTGCGCGCATCCCGCTTGGTGGTACGGGCGGAGCTTTACCAGTTTCTGACGACGACGGTTTGCCGCCGGGATTGAAGGAAGATTACACGCAGGCTCAGCGCGGCACGTTCAAGCACTTGCTCGACGTGGATGTGCAGACCGAGGCGCGCATGGAACGTGATCGCGCGCGGATCGAGCATCAGTACGAAGCGGAGGGTGTTGGGCCCGGCGAGTTTCAGAAGTGGGACGCGGGCGCTGAGAGCAAGAAGTACCAGACCGATCCGATTCAGGCGTTCGGCTCGCTTGGCAGCGTGTTCGGGATGCTCGCGAGCGCGTTCACGCGTGCCCCGATGGAGAACGCCCTTAACGCTTCGGCTGCTGCCATGAACGCGGTCAGGGCCGGCGATGAGGAGGCGTACAACCGCGCTCATGACGCGTGGAAGGAGAACACCGACCTCACTTTCAAGCGCCATCAGCTTGAGCACGAGCGCCTGGGCGACGCGTTGCGTCTGATGGACACGGATATGGCGGCGGGTGCGGCAAAAGCGCGCATGGTGGCAGCTCAGTTCGGGATGAGCAAGGAGATGGTGCTCATCGAGCACGGCATGTTCCCCGAGCTGTACGAGGCGATGGAGAAGCGCGCCGACGCGATCAACAAGACCGGGCAGGCCGTGCAGGAGATAACGGGCCGCGGGCTACAAAAACTGGTGTTCGAGCGCGATGCCAAGACGATTGAGGAGCATATCCAAGATCCGACTCAAAAGGGGCAGGCGTTGCTCGACGCGTTCAATAACGCGTTTTTTCTCCACATGAAGCCGGGCGACCCGCGCGCGCAGGCGCTGGGCCAGTTCGCGGCTGAAACCATCAAGGGCAAGGGGCGATTGCCGACGGCCGATGAGCTGATCGCCAAGAACAAGGAGATCACCGAGGCGCTGACGCGGCCGTATCTTGGTGGAGCGGGCGGCGGGGGCAATGTCAACCTCACTGACGAGCGCCAGCGCGCTGACGCGGTGCGCAAGATCATGGAGGAGAAGCGCCAGAGCGGTGAGCTGGAAGGCAAGAGCCAGGAGGACATCGCCCGCATTCGTGAAGACGTGTCGCGGCAGCTTAAGACTGAGGGTGCGGCAATATCAGGCAAGACCAAGGACGATCTCGCGGGACAGATCGAGCGACTCCAGTTGTCGGATCAAACGATCGATAAGGTCGAGGCGCTGCTCAAGAAGCATAACGCGCTTGCGGGCCTCGGCGGGCGGATCACGCGTCCTGCGGAAGTGGTGGGTAACGTGTTCGGGTCGAACGCGACCGATCGGGCGCAGTTCGCGAGCTACATTTCCGAGTTGCGCGAGTGGGGTCCACGGCTTCTCAACGAGTCGAAGGGTCGCCCATTGGCGGCCGAGGAGGCCGAGATCGCACGGATCATCCCTGGTCTCAGCGCTGGCGACACCACAGCGAACACCGCCAAGCGCCTCCTGCGCCTTCAGGAACTGTTTAGGACGATGCGCGAGCAATCAACGCGTCGCTATGAGGGCGTGTTCGATCCTCGCGACGCGGGCGCTCCTCGTGCTCCACGTGAAACAGTTCCTGCTGGCGGGACTGGCGACGAGAAGATGCCGTGGGACGCGGCACCCATCAAGACGCCGGCGGATAAGAGGTCTTCCAACGAGTCTTCTTTTGGTAAAATCGCGTCGTTTTTCAATCCAGTAGGGGCGGCCCAGGCGGAGGAGCTTCCTCCCGCCCGGTCAGAACGTGCCGGCGAGGCAGGCGGGTTCTTTTCGCAGCCCATTTCCTCGCAGAATGCGGAATTGCGCGCCTACGAGCCGACGTGGCGCGATCGGCTTGCCAACTTTATATTGCCCGATAGCGCGTCTTATCACACGCGGCAGATGGCGCGCGAGACGATTGGGTCGTCTGGCATTGGTACGACTGGTGTCGGCGGCAGCGGCATCTCGGCGCTCGATCTCACGCCCGTGGGCGCGGCTCTGAGCGCCCAGGAATCTATTCAGGCAGACAATCCGTCGGAGGCAGGCGCCCACGCTATGTCGGCGGCCATACCGGTCGGTGGCGCCGCGGTGCGGGCCGGGATGCCGCTTGCTCGCCCGATGGTGCGGCAGCTCATGACGACGTTGCTCGGCGCTGGTGCGGGGGCGGGCACGACGCTTGCGGCATCGAGGGCCGAGGCGGGCGACGAAGGGCTGACGGCGGAGCAGAAGGAAATTTTGCGCCGGAGTCCGCGCGCCGATCGGCCGGCTTTGCTCCAGTCGTTCGCCAAGGAAGCGGGCGAGCGTCGCGCCCAGACCGAGAAGGAAACGCGCGAGCGTCAAGTCGAGCAAGAGAGGGAGGGGCGCGAGAAGGAAGAACGTGCTAAGCACGACGAGGAGGCCAGGACCAAGCTCGAGGCCGAGGTTTCGAGTCTGCCGGAGGACGAGCGTGCTCTTTACCGTGGTTTTAATGCTGAGCAGCGTACTAAGTTTTGGGCTGACAAGGCTGAGCGCAAGCACCAGGCCGATGAGAAGGAAGCGGCGGAATACAAGGCGCGCACCGCGGCCTTCCGCGACCGTTATCCCGTTCTCAACTCTATGCTCCCGTGGATTGGGACCTCGCTCTCTGCAGCGATCCCCTACGCCGTGAAGCTGCGGCAGGCGTCCGCTGCCAACAAGTACATAAAAAAGTGGGAAGAGACTGCTGAAAAAGCCGAAAAGGCGCTAGCAGCTGGTGACAAGACCGCGGCGACGCCTCTCGTCAACACGCTCAAGGAGTACAACAAGGAGCACGCTGAGATTCTCAAGACCCTGGCTGACAAGGGGCATAGCCCGGTGACCATCGCGGCGGCTGCCACGTTGCCATTCGACGCTTCCTTTGTGGTTCCCAATGCTTATGATGCGACGGTGCTGCCGCGCGGCGCCGAGGCTCAGAAGCAGGGTTGGGAGAACCTGACCAACCCGTCGGAATACGGCAGCCGCCTGCCGTCAAGCATCCTGGAGGGCCTGCCGCCGGCAGTCACCTCGACCAAGATACCAGTGCCGGGGCGCACGGTGCCGCCCACCGCACGTTCCAAGGGGCTTGTCGCGTCCGCTCGCACGCCCCGCAAGAGAGCCGCTTCGCCGAAGCAAACGCTACCCGAGCTGGTGAGGGATGAGGACGAGGAGCTTCCTCCCGGCTTGAAGCCGAAGCGCAAGCGCGCCTCGCGGACTGCCAGCGATGAGTGACGCGTATTCCTCGCAGCTCGATGCCGAGCGCTCTCTTCTCAAGGAGCGCGGGCTTGCGGCCGAGCCCCGCGCACCGATGCGGGACCGGCCCGATATTGCCTACAAGGCGCCGCCTCCGAAAGTAACGTCCCAGCAGGAGTACGACGCTCTTTCTCCTGGTACCGACTTCCTTGATCCGCAGGGCAATACCCGAACTAAGCCGTGGTCGGTCGCGGATGAAGATTCTTACGAAGCAGTGCCCGAGGGCGCCGACTTCCTTGACCCACGCGGCAATTTGCGCACCAAGCCGCGCTATGAGAGCGTGGATTTCACGACTCATTCACTGTTCAACATGGCGGTCAACGAGCGGGAACAGCGTCGCGCTTTGGAGCGCGGTTATCCCGGCGCTGAGATCAGGAACGATCCGAAGGGCCTCTATGTCCAGGAGCGGAACGGCACGCGCCGTCGTCCCAGAGGGCCGTCGGAGGAGCACGAGTCGCTCGCCGAGAATTGGAAGGCGGCCGGCGCAGCAGCGGTGGGCGGTGCTTTTCCGACCGTGGGCGCGGTTGCGGGCGAGATTGGCGGCGGTCTCGCGGGCGGCCTGCCGGGCGCGGTCGGTGGCGCGGCAGTGGGCGGCGCGGTGGGCCAGGGGTTCAACGATGTTTTCATGAAGTGGATGGGGGTTTATGACCGAAGCGTTCTCGATGAAGTCGAGGAATTGGGCGCGTCAGGCGCGATGGCAGCCGGTGGAACTGCGATAGGACGCACTTTGGCCGCCACATCACCCCGGCTCATAGGAGGCGTTAAGCACGGGCTGCCGAGCGTTGCGGCTACGGCGTTGGGCGTGGACAAAGAAGGACTGGAGACATCGTTGCGGCTTGGCAAGGAAGGCGAGCACGAATCGACGCATCGCATCTTGCGCATGTGGGGCATGACCGATCCCGGTACGCCCTCGCCGATCGTGAAGTGGGCGCCCGAGGCGCCGATGCTTCAAATCGAGCAGGAGGTGCTACACCCGCGGTTCCATCAGAAAGGGGGTGGTCAATTGGCAGAAGGTAAAGCTGCCAAGATGGAAAAAACGGGACAGGAAATTCTTCAGGAGTTGGGAATCACAGTCGAGGGCAAGCTGACAGACCCGACTGCTGCGGTGTCAGGGCGCGAAGCCGGCGAGAAGCTGCTTGCGAGAGCCTCGCGGATATCGATCGAGGCGGAGGAGAGGCTTCAAGCTCGCATTGCGGAGATGAAAGCTACCAAGGAAGCTGAGTTGGCGGGCCAGCAGCCGGCTTATGAGGCGCGAATGGCGGCGCTGCGTGAGGCGGGGCGCGCGGCCGATGCCGCGGCTACTAAGGTTGTAGATGCCGGCTACGAGTCGATATGGCGCGATGCCGAAAACGCTTTGCGCACCGCCAAGGCGGGGCACAACAGTGGTGATTTCTGGTCCGCGATGGCCGACAAGTTCCGGGACTTGCGGAGCATGATCGGCGCGAAGGCGAGCGCTCGCTACGAGGGGTGGCGGCAGGCTAATCAGGGGCTTGTACCTCCTAACCAGGAGGGGCTGGCTCAAACTGCCAAGGATTTCATTGAGGAGTTGCCCAAGCCATTTCAGGAACAACATCCAGGGCTCATCAAGCGCGTCGCGCAGCTCGGCGGCAAGGTGGACGAGCATGGGCAGGAGATCGAACCGCCGATTACGTTGGACTTGCCAGGGTTGCACGAATTGCGTTCCATGTTTCGCCACAATATCGATTGGAGCGATCTGCCGTCCGACGTGAAAAATGGCGCGCTGAAGTTCTTCCAGGACAAGCTCGATACCCTGATTCATGGTGGCGACAACGCATCGCCCGCAATCAAGGTCGCGGCCAAGCAGCTCGATGATATTGACGCGTGGTATGGCAAGGTCATGCCGATCTGGAATGACACTCGTATCCAGGCGGTGGTTAACGGCGTGCGCAATGGGCAGCCGGCCGACCCAAAAGAGTTGGTTCGGATGATGATCAAGGAGGGCAATACCGACTTCAATGCTAAATTGAAGCGGTTGGTTGGTCCTAACTTGTGGGCCGGCGTCAAGGGTGCTCATGCGCGCGAACTGATCCAACGCAACCTGACTTTGGAGGGACAAGTCAACGGTACGGGATTCGCACGTGATGTTCTTGCTGATTACAATTCGGGACTCTTGGGATCGATTCACGGCGAGGAAGGGGCTTCCAGGATACTGCGACAGGCGCAGTACGCAGCGGCGCTGGACGGTAACCTCAACCTTGGCATCAGGCCCGGCGACACCATTCTCGACGTGGTGGCGAAGGCCAAGGCTGCGGGAGAGGCAATCAAGGTCGAAGCCGACAAGAACCCGCTTGGACTGCTCAAGAAGGAAATCACTAAGCTCAAGCAGCAGGAGCAGCAGATTCGCAAGGAAGAACGTGCCGCGATGCTCAAGAACCCGCTGCGCTTCCTGTACAACAAGTCGGTTGAGGGAGCGGAGGCGGTCGATCGCATTTTGACGGGCAAGAAGGCTGAGGACTACGTGATCGCGGCTGCGGCGCAGTTTGGAGAAAATTCGGAGGAATTTATTGCGCTGCGACAAGTGGCGGCGCAGCGGATTCTCACTGATACGTTGGACCCGGCGGCACGTCTCAAGCTCCAATCGCCCAAGGTGCAACAGTTGATCTGGAATGTTTCATTGGAGCGCGCACAGCAGCTTGCCAAGGACATGACGTTCTTGACGGGTACGGGCGGCGAGCCAGGCACGTCCATGATGGCGACGGGCAAGGTGACACATCCTCTGGGGACTGGTCTCATCGGCAAGGTGACCGCCCCCATCAAGCCTGTCACGGGCTATCCGCTTCGCGCGGTGCTCGCCGCTTATTACGACCTGAAGGTGAAACTGGCGCAGTCGCCTACTTTTCAGGAGTGGCTCTTCAAGGGGCTCGCGGGCGATGCTACGGCGAGGCAAATGGTAAAAGAGCAAGTTCAAAAGGCGCTCCAGCGCGGCGGCGCTGTTGGGGCGGGGGTGGGCGAGGGGCTAGAGCAGGCGCAGGAACCCGCGTTGGAGGGAATCGAGTAAAATGACCAGAGAACAAGCGATCAAGATAGTGTGTGACGGCGTGGCTTCCAAATGGTCGCGCCTTCGTGCAGCAGAATTTGTAGATACACTAGTAAATTTAGGCGTTTTGCGACTTGATGCCGATCAGAAATTGGAGTCGCCTAAGTGAGCATAGACGACGATATCAGCACCCTTGCCGCCCACGTCGCGACCGAGGCGGTCAAGTCGGGCAAGGGCGCCCCTCGCTTTGGCGAGAAGGTGGACGCGCTCAAGACTTTGGCGGCGTATCTTGCTATAGTGAGCAAGAACCGCGGCAAGACGCCCGAGCGGGACGATACGCCGACCTTCGAGGACTTCGCGGCGCAAGTAGAGGAAGTGGGTAATGGCCGAGCGAAAGTTCGAGATAGTTGAAGAGGGTGACGCCGAGCCGGCGGCCGTCGCCGGCGTGATGCTGGCGCTGCGCGCCCTCTCTCAGCGCGCCCTCATCGCGACTGCCGATCTTTTTACCCTCTTGACCGTGTTCGGCGCGTGGTGGCTGTGGTGGTCGGTGCCCGACCCCAATGCTTATCAGATAACCTCGCTTTCGATTTATGCGCTGTTCGTGCTTGCGGCCAACTGGATTGTGAGAAAGCGATGATGTGGCGCACGTTTATCGCGATATTGCTGTTACTGCCCGCGGGAGTCTTGGCGCAAGAGCGCAATGTTACGTGGACCATAACGCTTTCTGAAGCCAACCAGATCATAAAAAAACTTGGCGAGGCGCCGTGGAACGAGGTTAACCCCTTATTGCAAAAACTGATCTCGCAGGCGAATACCCAACTCATTCCTCCAACAAAGTCGAGCGAGGAAAAAGAGGAAAAATAGCTATGCTCCGCAAACTCGGGCTTGCCATCGCCCTGCTTTTACTAAGTTATGTCGAGGGGTCGGCGCAAGCTATTGTGCGTCCGTGTGTGACGCTAGGGGTTAATAACTGCCCCCCTGTCTCGGCGTCTAACCCTTTGCCTGTCACCGCCACGGTTAGCGCCACAGTGGGCGGCTTCGCGCCAGGAGGCGCCTACGCGACGCTGACCGCTACCGGATCTTCGGCGACGACTGCGTTGCCGGCCGGAATTGTTGTTGTCGCTTACAACACCGGGACGACAGCTGTTTCTTGCACGCTCGGCGTGACGGCGGTTGCAAACGAAGACCAGATAGCGCCAGGAGGGTTTTTTTCCTACACGGTCGGGGCCAACACCAATATCGCTTGTATCGACCAGACGGGGACGGTTTCTAACCTCGTGGTTCTTTCGGGCGGAACGGGACTCGCTACGGGTTCCGGCGGTGGTGGCGGAGGCGGCGGAGGATCGTCAGCGATAACGACCTGGGCTGGCGGCACCCTCGGCGCGATGGCGAATTACGGCACGTCGCCGGGGGCGGTTCTTGTGCCGGGCGTCAATGCTTTTATAACAAATACGCCTACCGTTACCGCAAATGCTGGGACCAATCTCAATACCTCGACGCTCGCGACCTCTGCCAACCAGACGAACGCTTCGCAAAAATCCCAGGTTGTAGACGGCGCGGGCAACGTGATTGCATCGACATCGAATGCGCTCAATGTCGATGTCACGAATGCGAACGTTAATGGTCAAGCGACGATGGCGAATTCGTCGCCAGTTGTAGTTGCGAGTAATCAATCTAATATTCCAGTTAATGTTGCAGCTTTTGGTGGTACTGCAACTACGACAGGTCAAGTTGCAGTAAATACTGCTCCGGTTACGGCAACTAATACAGCGCTTGTTGTTGATCTTCGTCCAGATAGCCCAGGCATTATCACGCTTGGTCCTGCTGCTGCGGCGAACGCCGTTCCATTTGTTGGTCCCGCTCCGTCATCTTCGGCATTGGTTGGCATAACGCCGGTCGTTGGTGGTTCGGCAGCGTCGTCACTCGTTCTTAAAAATGCGGCTGGCAATCTTTATAGTGTCTATGCAGAGTGTTCTGCTGCTTGCTGGCTGATGGTATTCAATTCGGCCTCTGCACCGAGTAATGGATCAACTACGGCAGGTATAGCTTCCGGCAATATGGTCGAGTGTATTCCAATCTCAGCCGGTGGTTTTGGATCGGTTAATTATGCTGGCGGACCGCCTGCTGTTTATTCGGTAGGGATTACTGCGGCGATTTCTTCCACGACCTGCGCGACGTTGACGCTTGCGACCACGGGCTTTATTCATGGCATGGTGATGTGATGCGACGAACCTTAGCTGGTGTTCTTTTTGGCCTACTTTTCGCGCTGTCGCCTGCCTACCCGCAGACCATAACGGCTTCGGCGCAGACAACGATTGTCGTCAATACGACGCCTGTTACGGGCGGGTCAAATGGCCAATGCCTCACGATCAGCAGCGGCACTGTGGGCTCCGGTGCATGTGGCAGTGGCGGTGGGCTCACTGTTGGAACCAGCACGATCACGAGCGGGACGACGACGCGCATTCTTTACGATAATGCGGGAGTGCTGGGAGAATATACGCTGACCGGCACTGGCACGGTCGCGGCGATGCAGACCTCGCCGACGCTGATTACACCTGTTCTTGGTGTTGCGACTGCGACCTCGGTTGCGATCGGCGGCTGCACCATAGGTACGGATGTATTGTGTACGACAGGAACCACGACACTCAATGGAAAGACCACTGTCACAGGTGGCAGTTTCGGCTTGAGCGGCAACATCTCAGCGGCGGCATGGACGACGGCTGGTATTCGCTACGCGAATGTTGTAGCGACAATGACAGATACCACATCAAGTGGCACGGTCGCGGCTGCATATACGGATGTTTTCGGCGGCAACGCGGTTGCAGCATCGAACGCTACGACATTCACAAATTATTATGGGGCATATATTAAGGTACCGACGGCTGGCACAAATGTAACGCTCACCAAGTCATGGGCTCTTGGGGCCGATTCGATCGCAGTCAATGGGGCCGGCTCGGCGGCCGCTCCGTCATTAGCGTTGAATAATTTTGAGAACAGTACAGGATGGTATGTTACTGGTGCAGGTAAAGTAGCATTAAGTGTCGGCGGCACATTAAGATATGATTATGGGGTAAGCACCTCAGCTCAGCATACTTTCGTGTCTTCAGTAAACTTTCAAAATTTTATTTTTGTAACTTCGAGCGTAAGGTTTACAACTGGAGCCGGCCAAATTCAATTGCAAAATGATAATACTATTATATCCTCGCCGGCGGCTGCTAAATTACAATTTGGGGACGCTGATGCTGCTGCGCCAGTTGCGCAAATAACTCAGGTTCAAAATGTTGTTGCTGGTACCAGCAATACGGCTGGTGTCAATTGGACATTAAAGGCATCGGCAGGAACAGGAACGGGGGCTGGCGGTGATATGTTATTTCAGGTCGCTGCTGCTGGGACGACTGGAACATCTCAAAACGCTTTTGCAACTGCATTTTCCGTTAGGAATACAGGTGTAATTCAGAACAATATAGTCTTTAGCGCTGCAGGAACTCCGCTTCCGACTTGCAATGGCGCGGCAGAAGGGTCCCGCGGCGCTGTTTCCGACGCTTTGACACCGACTTTTCTGACCGCCTATGTTAGTGGCGGAACTACCCACGCTTCGGTCTACTGCGATGGAACCTCATGGAAAACGGACTGATCACATGAAGAAACAACTCTTGCTCGCTTCACTACTCGCCTGTTTTTCCCTGCCGGCCGCTGCTGATACGATCACGATCACGCTGACAACGCCTGCTGGTCTTTGTATGGCAGGCTGTTCGCGGACTTTCACTGATGCGGGGACGGCCAAACCCAACACCTTGCAAACCAATATCGTGCAGGTCTTTCAAGCCGGCTGCAATACTAGCATAAACGGAACGTGTACGGCTGCACAGGTTCTTAATTATTGGGCCGGAACTTTGCGCGATACATTCGTGGGGCAAGTTAATGCGTTTCAATTACAGGCGCTTCAGAATGCTGTGCCTTATGTGCCGATTGCGCCCAACTAAGGTGAAGCATGCGTAGAGTTTTAATTATTCTGGCTTTACTTGCGCCATCCTATGCCGGCGCTCAGCAGTCCACGGTCAACATTCCGCTGACGCTTGCCGATCAGGCGACGATCATTCCGCTGCTCTGCGAGGCGGCTCTCTACGGCTTTCGCATGAGGTTCCAGGACTTTTGTGATCTTGCGAAGGTCAAGCTGCCCGAGGCGTTGAAGGCCGAGCGCGATGCGGCCGAGAAAACGAAGGAAAATGCCGGAGAGGAAAAGAAGCCATGAAACGGCTCGCCGCCGTCATTGGTGTTTTCTTTGCACTTGCTGCTGTCGCTGTCCGCGCTGCTGGCTGGCTGCCGCTCGTTTCGGCCTCGGCAGGAGGCGGCGGCTGCTCTCAAGCGACTACGTATAACGGTATGCTCGACAGCGGTCAGAACTCCGCGGCGATTACGACACTGATCTGCGGGCTTGTGACCGATGGTGTGTTTGCCAAGCTTGATGTGCTTTATATTTTTGCCATCAATTCCAGTGCAAATTCTCTCGTCAATGCTGTCAATCCTGGCACTTTTAATGGAACCGCAAACGGCAATGTTTCAACGGGTTGCGCAGGTTCTACAAACTGTTTTTCAGCGAATAATGGATGGAGCGGTGTCGATGCCAGCACAACGATCTATATCGATACTGGTTTCAACCCATCAACGGCAACATCTCCACAATTTACCAGGAATTCATCTCACGTAATGGCGTGGCCCTATACGAACGCGGCTAGCGGCGCCTCGGGCGGCGCTGCAATCGGGTTAGTTCTTGGGGCAACAAATACTTCGCGCGTCTATCCAAGATACAGCGACAACAATTTTTATTCGGATGTAAATAGTGCAACTAATGCTACTGGCGCATCCAATAACACGGCTACGGGCGGTATGTATCTTGTCAGTCGCACGGGCGCCAGCTCAGTTGATCACTATAAGATTACGACCAATCAAGGCAATACCTCAGAGGCTTCAGCCGCAGTATTAAATGGTAATTTCGCGGTTCTTGCGCAGCGCGTCGCTGGTTCCACCGTGAATTTCGGCAGCGCCTTGCAGCTTGCCACAGTCAGCATTGGCAGCGGCCTTTCATCGACTGATGTCAGCAATCTGGAAAGCAGACTTTGCACCTATCTAACCACGGTTCATGGATCATGCTAATGCGCAGATTTCTAATTACGTTAGCGATTGTCGGTATTCTGTTGGTCGCTAAATTAGCGATGGCAGGATTTGCTATATTTCAAGTTTTTTCAAGCGGTTCTTCACAAGGTTGTACTGACCCAATTCCGAGTACAGCTGGTGCTTTTGGATTTAATACGTGCACATTTTTTGATCCGATGACGTCGCTTGCGACGATCGATCTTGGCGCTACTAATGCTGCTGGATTTAATTGGCGTACTCAGGGTTTGACTCGTGTAGATTTGACTGCCTCGATTGCCAACACCGGCACGATGACAGTAACGGCTGTGTCTTCTGCGGTACTCAAAGTTGGAATGACATTGAGTCCTGGTGTCGGAGCCGGAGGGTGCGCTCCGTCAATAGGGACGACTATCACGGCAGGTTCCGGCGGAACGGGGACATATACGGTTAGTCCGGCGCAAACACTCGCTAGTTGCGAGTTCATGGCTTCGATCATTCAAGCTACCAACACTTTATCGGTTGATCCTGTCACGGGGCTGACGCTTACCAATGTATCCCAAGGCGACAGCAATTACGGTATCAGTACATGGACCTCGCTGAATGTGCCTTCGGGTGTGCCGGAGACCTATCGAGGCATCAGCTTCAAGAATGGCCTTTACGCGCGCGCGTACGTTTCATTCGATGAAACCAAGGCGCCGAACGGAATTGCGGGATCACCTTGGCGATGGCCTGCGTGGTGGTTAACTTCATGGCCCGGAACGACACCTGGTTCTAATTTCATCGAAACCGATAATTGCGACTGCTTCTCGAACAATGGCAGCGTGTTGCTCAACAACTTCCTCCACGATAATCTCTGCGGCGCCTCATGCTCGGGTGGTTCGATTTTTTCGGACTACTTTGGCACGCCGCCGCTGCGCTCGACGGAATGCAATCCGGTTTTGGACGGCAATACTTTTCATACCTTCGATCAATTATGGGTGCCACCTGCGAAAAATAACGGAGTAGGGTTTTACGGCTATCTGGTAGACGCAGATACCTGCCCCGGTAATGCAGTCTTTACGGGTTCAATCGATAGCGACGGCGTGACGCTTCATGTGACGCAAATGCTGTCTACTGGGTCGATTGCTACTGGTAGCTACATAGGAAACAGCAACTCCACGACAGCGGCAACAACGGTCGCATCGCAAACCAGCGGCACTCCAGGTAAGGTTGGCGTCTATGCTCTGAGCTTCAACCGAGGAGCCGTGGCGTCATCGTTGATGATCGCAACCAATGCTAATAACTGCACCTATTTCGCCAAAGGAAGTGGCAAACAAGCGACTTGCACAATGAACCCTTACGATGGGGCATTTACACAAGCAGATAGTAGCAATGGATTCATTCTGATTATAAGCAGCGGCTGCACGGCTTCATTTACGACGGCGGCCTGCAATGTCGGAACGACAGCTGGAAATTGGCCCATGCATGTCAAAAATATCCAGGTATGGCAAACGCTTTTGACTGACAAGCTGGTGCAAAATTAATGGGTGCGCAGGAAGAGTTCTTTGGTCCTTTCGCGAGCTGGTCGGACCTCAAGCGCGATTACGGCGCAAAGGGAGACGGCATATCCGACGATACGGCTGCCTTACAGGCGGCGGTGAGCGATCTCACGGCGACTGGCAGACCGCGCAACCTGTTCATTCCATCCGGGACGTATCTCATCACGCAGACCGTCACGCTGCTTGGCGGGCTTGGTGCTGGTATCATCGGGGCCGATCCTGCGACTACGACTATCAAGTGGGGTGGCGCCGCTGGCGGCACGTTGCTGCATCTTGACGGTTGCGCCTACGGGCGACTTGGTCGGCTGACCCTGGATGGGAGCCGCAATACGACCGTTTTGGTGGATCAGAATGCGCTCGTTGGCGGACCACTGCGTCAGTTTGGTACTGGCAACGAGTACGCCGATCTGGTATTTCAGAACGCCTCGATAGGCATCAGGGCTGGAGAAGCAGGTATCGGCGAGGCCGAGAGTTCGGTTCTGCGCTGCAAGTTCTTCGGGCTCAAAAACGGCGTCCTACTGCGCAATTTCAACTGCCTCGATTGGTGGCTGTGGTTCTGCGAGTTCGTGAATTGCCGGACCAGCATCGCCAATTCTGCACAAGACAATATCGCGGACGGTGCGGGCATGTTCCACGCCTACGGCTGTCAATTCACCGGCTCGATGTTTGCCGATATCCAGATCGGCAATACAGGTAATTTTAATTTCCGAGACTGTTATTCGAAGGGTTCGCGGCAGTTTCTCAACGCGGTCTTTTATTACACAAATGCCGCTCAAATTCGCATGCAGAATTGCGTCTCTGACAGCAGCATCTACATGGGCAACGGCGGTCCGTTGCTGATAACCGATAGCATGATCGCTGGTCCTGTCACTGTGACCTCGTCCAACGGCGGTGACATCATCTCTGTCGGCAACAAATACACGGTCTCGCCGACAGCTAGCCAGTTGCGCTCTGTCGATGACGCGGTTGTGCCCTCGCTGACGTTGCCACCTATGCTGGTGTTGCCGCCTGTGCCCCCGCTGACGATCCGTAGGGTCTTCGAGGTGCCGATCACGGACGACGGCACGCTGCTTCAGGCCGCTATCACGCAAGCCGCCGCGCTCAATGGCAGCAAGCCAGTCGTACACATCTCGGTTGGCACGCTCGCGCTGCGCAAGCCGATCACGGTACCTAAATGCGATGTGCAAATCGTCGGTGATGGGTGGCCTAACGCGATAATCGACTGCGGCGATACGCCGGGAGTCGGCATCGACATTCAGGGGCGATCACGCGTCACGTTGAGCGATTTGCACATCAGAAATGTAGCCGACACGGCGATCACGATTGAAGACGCATTCTTTGGTCGCGTCCTCCTACAAGAGCCGATCTTCATCGCAGCGAGCGCCGCTGGCATCTTCGTCGATGGTGTGAACTCCGCGCTCGTCGAGTTGCGGGATTTCAACTTTGAGAATTGCGCCGTTGGCGCCCAGATTGAAGGCGGTGTTGCATCGCTGACGGCGCTTCTCGCCGGCTCTGCTGACCTCAACGTGACTAACGTGCTAGCTGACAGCGCAAACGTCGTTGTGCGTGACACGTGGAACGACACGCCGACAGGCGGCACCATCAATCCGGTCTTGGTGTCGGTGATGGGTGCAAGCCAAGTTACGGTCGAGGGCTGTGTCCACAACATGCAGTCGGCCGGAGCCCTCGCCGTATCTGGTCCTGCCAAGGTCTTGAGCACGACATTGGGCGGCGCTGTCAACTACGCCAGTTTCGTGGGCGGGTGCAGTTTCTTGTCGGCGTTCACGACAGCGCCTTACGCTGTGGGGGCAGAGACGCTGGAGAATCGCCTTTACGATACGACCAATGGCTCGACGCCCATCGCAGACGCCGTGGTGGCGACTGACGCTCAGATACGCGCCGCGTTAGCGCAGTCACGCGCTACGCATCCGACGCTGGCGGCCGATCTGCCGGCTGGGGCTACCGATGTCAGGTTCGCTCGTGTTACAATCGAGAACTGCAAGACGGGCATCCACATCAAAGGAATCAACATGGCAACGATCGATCCGACGACGCTTGCGCAACTTCAGGGCGTCTACGGGCAAATCCAAAGCGCCTTGACGCAATTTGCCGCTATTCTCGCCAACGCAGCGGGACTCCCGCCAGGAACCACCTCACCTCCGGGCACGACGATCACTGGGACTACGCAAGCCGGCGGCGCGACCATTACCGACGCTGCGGGACACGTCTGGTCGCTTGGTGCCACGGCTCCTTACGGCTTCGTCATTCTTCGGGATACCGTGCCGTTCGCTAATGGCAGCGGCGTCTCGCTCACGATTGACAAGACCGGCATCGTGTGGACCAAGAACAACCAGGGCAATTGGTACGTCTCAACCTCGTCAGGTTGGAACTCGTCGCCCGGCAATGCCCCTCCTGTAACCGCGTAGGGAGGTGCTCACCATGAGCATCCAACCTGCTACGCTTGCAGCCTTGCAGCAGATACAAACGAGCATCGGCGCGTCAGATGACGCGCTGAAAGCGATCCTCGACCCCATGCAAGTCGCGCTCGATGCGACGCCTCCACTGCAGGCGGTTGCCCACGGCCTGCCGAAACTTGTGTTTCAGTCTGGTCCATTCACCGACCTGTCGCGCATCGACATCAACAACGCCAACACCTCGACCGCGACAACGGACTGGTGGGTTGCCAACAGCTACATTGGGCAGCCGGGAGAAAACCCTGCTTATGGCCTGATCCCGAACATTCCTGCGAGCGCGTTGTCGGTCAGCAACGGCATCCTTCGGATCGCCCAGGCGCGACCCGGCGCGTACTATCAGAATAACCAGCCAACGCTGGCCAGCAATTGGTTCCCTGGCTCATTGGGGAATGCTAGCGCCGCAAACATAGCGGTGCTTAGAGCCAACAACCACGGTCGTTTCTTCCGTCCGCCTTGGTACATTGATTTTCAGTTCACGTTTGATCAGCGCCTCGCACGTGGCGGCGCGGGCTTTCCTGCATTTTGGGGGGTCGATTGGTGGAATGGTATTCTAGGCACGGAAATCGATTTCATGGAGTTTTTCCCACAAACGCGGTTCGCCGGCCTTTCCGTCGAGGCCGGACAGAACGGGTCGATCGGTTTCAACTGTGGGGATTTTTCAAAGGGCGTCACTACTTACCCACCATTGCAAAATGGACAGTTTCCGCAGCCAACGTTCGCCGATCTTGGCAATCCGAAATTCGATGGTACGGACCTGCACACGGTCGGCCACTTGCTCATCGACACCGTTACCGGAGGTGGCACGGGGTTCATGGAGCGCTATTTTGATGACAAAGAGTTCGCGCCGAATCGCTTGACGTTCTCGCGCACGACGCCGCCGAGCTACCCACCGGGAGCGCCGGCTGGCACGTTCTCCTCAATCGAGAATGTAACCAACACTCCCGACTACCTGGGCTATTCGCTTTACATCACTTGCGGCAACCAGCCGGGTGGCGGCGACTGGCCGCTTTCTGTAAGGCGCGTGCGAGTGTATGGCCCTGACGATAGCACCATGGTTGTGGTGTAGCCGATGGGTTTTGTTCAGCAAAGCGGCAACATTACTCCAGGGCATCTGCCTGTGTGGGTTGCGCCAGGCGTCATTGGTGATGGCGGCGCAGCGCTCGCAGCTCAGCGCGTTCTCGCCTCGTTGCGCGCCGCCAACTTCAACGCGACCAACGACCAGCCGATCGCGATCCCGCAGCGCGTAACGGCCTTTGCGCTTACCGGGATCATAGTGACGAACGCCTCGCTCAATTTGACGACAGCCGTGGGCGGGTTCTACCCGCAGGCAGCGAAGGCAGGCACGCCGATCGTGGCAGCTGCGCAGGCATACTCGGCGCTCACGACCGCCAACGCGCTGCTTAACGCCACGCTCGCGGCGTTCGGGAGCGGCACGCGGTTCTCGTCCGCGAACCTCGGGACGATCGGCGGGCTGCTCAATATTTGGTTCGCGCTTACGACGGCTCAGCCCGTCGCGGCGACGGCGGATATCTACCTCGTGGGTATTGACCTGTCTTAAGCTGGTACCGGAGCACCCATCGGGGGCGGGGTCTCATGCTCTTTGCTCTGGGCCCCAAACCACGGTTTTGCCGGAGCAGGAGCAGTTGAAGGCGCTTCGACTTTTCCGGGTCGCGCCTGGGCGACAGGAGCGATTGGATGCGCTTCCGTTTTTGCCGACGGTTTATCGATCTTGCCGCCAAGTGCCCCAATGGCACCTTCCGTTATGCGCACTCGCGCTTCCAGCTCGTCGAGCCGGTCATCGTGAGCAAGCGGTTTGCTCTCTATGGCGTCCTGGCGCTTCTTGAGATCGGTCCGATCGCGCTCCAGTGCTGCGATAACGGCGCCGTTGTCAACGAGCTTCGTTTCATGCGCCGCCACCTGGACTCCGCTCTTGATGTGCGCCAGCTCGAGGTTTTCCAGTCGCTGCCGCACATCGCGCATGGCGTCCACGAACACGTCGAAGTGGCGGTTCATCTCGACGGAGCTTGGGCTTTTCTCCAAATTGTCTACGAAATCCTCTAAGGTGGAAGGCATGCGCTTGTTCTCCTGTTTGCTAGCCAGCGAGTTGTAAACGAGTTTTGGGTAGCGTAAAAGAGGCTTCCATGAAAAAAATCCTTGCGATTCTAGCCGCTCTCCTCGCCTCTCTCCCCGCGAGCGCGCAGCAAGTTCGGCAGAGTGGCAACGTCACGCCGGGTCACGTCACCAAGTGGATCACAACGGGTGTCATCGGTGATGGCGGACCCGATCCCGCGGGCGCCAATCCAACGAGCCTCAACGCGACCGCGAGCGGCTTCGGCATATGCCAGTTCAGCGGGTTCTTTTCGGGTCCCTACAACCGCCTCTGTTTCAACGTCACCGGAACCGGCGGCGGTTTCGCGCTTGATAATTTCGGCGGTGCGACTGGCGGTTTCACCTGGACTCTCAATGGTGTGACGCAGGGATTGCCTATCACTACCGGCCTCCCTGTCACCATCAACGACTTCGCGTGCTTCTCAGACACTACCGGGGACCTCAAGGATTGTGGCAACACCAATGGCGTTAACAGCGGTACGATTAACCAGCTTGCGTGGTACGCCGCGAGCGGCGCAGTGATGTCGGGACTCGCGACTGCCAACAATGGCGCGCTCGTTACGTCGGCCGGAGGCGTGCCGTCGATCTCGTCCACGCTCCCCGCGGCGGTGCAGGGAAACATCACGACCGTTGGGACGATCGGGACCGGCGTATGGCAAGGAACCGCCATTGCCGTTGGTTTTGGCGGTACAGGGCTCACGGGCGGCACCAGCGGAGGCGTTCCCTATTTCAACTCCGCTAACACGCTAGCATCGTCGGGCGCGCTTACCGCAAACGCAGTCATGTTGGGCGGAGGCGCTGGTGGCGCCCCAACCGTGAGCGGTTGCACGATCGACGCGAACAACACGGTCTCGTGCGCCTCAAGCGTGACTGCCACTCCAGCGCACGTCAACCAGAATACGACTTCCGATGCGTCAGCTGCTTCCTACAATCTTCAAAAATCCCGTAGCGGCGGCGCGGTTCTCAACAGCGATGTGCTCGGCATCGTCAATTTCAGCGGCTTCTCGAACGCCGCTCAGCGCAATGCGGCACAGATACAGGCGAGCGTCTCCGCGGCGCCGAGCGGGAGCAACGTCCCGACCAAAGTGCAAATTAGCACAAGCAACGCTGCCGGTCTTAACAACCAATCGCTCACGTTTGACAATAATGGACATCTCTCTAGCGTCTCCACAAGCGTGCCCGTCGTAAACACCTGCGCGGGATTCGCGCTTGGAACAGGAGCGACTGATTTTGCTGGACGCGCGACATTTACCAGCAATGCCAGCACTTGCTCGTTCAATTTTGGCACCGCGTTTGCAAACATACCGTTTTGCACTGTTGCTGCTCCCGTAACCACCAACGTGATTGTAACTGCGACTACCTTGACTATAGGGTTCGTGAGCGCGGCAGCGACGACAGCGTCCTGGATTTGCATAGGAGCATAAAAAGGAATGAGCGACCGGACCCGCACAGCGATCGTTTCATTCCTTGTTATCTTTGGCTATCTGGTTTTCGGCTACCTGCTGCTCACTGGTTGGATCAAGCCTGACGTTTCCGGCGACGTAGCCCTGACGCTGACCGGGGGCGTGTGTCGCGTTCTGACGGCCGGGTTCTGCTGGGCGCTGGGCTATGAGCTTGGATCGAGCGCAGGGAGTCGTGCAAAGGACGCACTGATCGCCGGACAGCTCCCGCAAATTCCTGTCGTGCCTGCGCCGAGTCCGCCGGTGAGCGTTCCGCAGCCGTTCCCAACACCGAAACCTATCCCTGAACCAGCCACGACGCGCCAGACCGGCATCACGGCCACGGAATTCGGTGGCGCCTCCGACCCCAATACCAGCGCCTACGACAACCACGTCATCAACGATACCGAGCTGGGTGTTGCCCTGCCCTATCGTTTTCCAGGCACGCGGCCGCGGGTCCATGTGTGGGGGCCGAAGGGCGATACCGTCTGCGATATTGTGGATGTCGGCCCTTGGAACACGCACGATCCCTATTGGCAGACCGGCGGACGGCCCCAAGCCGAGACCGGCACCGACATGGGTGGCCGTCACACCAACCTGGCCGGCATCGACCTGACACCCGCAGCCGCGCGCGCCGTAGGCATCGACGGCAAGGGAAGTGTCGATTGGGCATTCGAGGGCTTGAGCGCACCCGCTGCGACGGTCCCTGCCGGCGTGGCAGGCGAACCTTCATGGCTCACCCTCGCGCGCGCAGAGATCGGCTTTCACGAGCTGCCTGACAACCACGGCATTCAGAAATACGTGGACCTCGCCGGCTACGGCGCCGATGGCGAGCCGTGGTGCGCGATCTTTGCCGGAGCGATGTTGCGCAAGGCCGGCATCACGCTCACAGGCATTAACGCAATGGCGCGCAGCTTTACGACCTCTCCAGCCTTTACCAAGATCGACACGCCGCGGCTGGGCTGTCTCGCCGTGTTTTGGCGCGGATCGCAATCTGGCACTGAAGGCCACGTCGGTTTCTATGTCGGCGATGCTGCGACTGGGCGCATCAATGTCCTGGGGGGCAATGAAAATGATCAAGTGATGATCGAATCCATCCCGATATCCGGCTCCACCATGGGACTGCTTGGCTACTGGTGGCCAGCTTCCACTGAGCCCAAGGTGATCTAGCTTTAATCAGGAGGACAAAAATGAGCTGTGAAATCCTACGCGACATAGAGGCTTGCAAGGCTTTCGAGAATTCGATCAGGGAAATGGCCGAGCAAACAATTGCGCAATTTGGGTCTGGTGAGGTCACTGTGATCAAGCGTTGTCCAAGCAACGATCGACGTGCAGACTACGGCACCGCTGGAAGATAGGGACGGCTACAAATAGATAAACCGCGCGCGGCGGGACCGCGCATGAAAGGACCTAAAAATGAACCCGTTTACGATGTTCCAGATCATCATGCAGGCTTCGGCGTCGCTCCCGAAGGTTGTCGAAGCCATCCAGCAAATCATGGCATCCGATGCCGCGCATACGGTCGAAAGCGCCTTTCAAGCTTGGTTTGATCACAACACTGCCGGAGGTACGGCCGCTCCAGCATTGTCAGAAACCGCTAAGCCGTTGTCGATCCCGGTGCCGATGCCAGTACAACCCTCTTAAAAAATGGCCAGCGTTGGCGCTTTCTTCGATGTCCTGTTCTCGAACCGCGGCGAGATCGAGGACATCGTCGAGCGGCTCGGCGGCCTCGACGCCGCCATGAGCTTCGCAGCCGGCGCCGGGCCCGACCTCATGGCCATCATGGCGACGATCGCGGCGCACCAGGACCCCGTCGCCGCGGTCGCCCAGGTGCAGGCGATGCTGGCTTACTCGCAGGACACCGAGGATCGCGTGCGCGCGTTTCAGACGGCGCACGAACTTGAGGTGGACGGCATCGTTGGCGACGAGACTTGGACCAAGGTCGAGGCGCTGATCAAATCGCTTGGCTAGGACCTATTTCCTGTGGCATGGATGTGGATCGTTTGGCTGGCAGTCGCGGTCGGCTTGTTTGCCGTTTTCGAACGGTACGCGATTAACCATCGGGATCGCCAGTGGACGTTATCCGAGACGATGGCCCACGTCGGGAGCAAGTGGCCACTAAGTATTGGATTGTTTGGCCTGTTCCTCGGCATCTTGCTGGGTCATTTCTACTGGCCCGTTACCGTTGTACATTGAGTTAGACTATGCCGCGGCGGACGTTCGAGGATTTGCTTCGAACTCTGGATGAGATCAGGCCGGATAATGTGTCCGAGCACTGGCCGCTGATTCGCGACGGCATCCGCGACTTGGGACGACGGTTCATCCTGTTGGAAGCGATAGCCGGCGGCAACCACCGTCCGCCGAGACGGAACGCAACCAAGGACCAAAGATCATGAGAGGCGAGTGGGTGACCCTCACAATAATCGGGATGGCTTTCGGCTTGTCGGGAGAGAGTTTGAAGAATTCACGATTTTTGCGGACTCGATGATCGCCAAACGCCTCATCGATCGGTCAAGCATAATTATACAGTTTGTTGATGGGGCGAATGTTGCTAAAGAATCAAATGTGGCCAGCGGGCCGCGCCCAAGGGCGGTTACCCCAAGAGCGCGACCGGCTGACTATCTACCTGACATGCGATCGAAGTGCCGCATTGAAAACCTCCAAGGTTGCGCCCTGTTGCACCAGGGCTCGGTTAGCGGTAACCAACCGCCGAGAGTTTAAGGGCCAGGGGACCATCCTCTGGCCCAAACTTTTGAACTACCCTTCTCGAATTCCGACGACTCTCCACTGAGGCGGGATCGGCCCACCATCTTTCAACTGATCTTCCGTTACCCCCTTGGGGGGTGAGGCGGTAGTGGTAATCCTGGGCGCTTTCGTGCTAGCGTTCGCGATCTGGGCTCTGTCCTGAAGGGAAAAGCCATGGGACTGTTCGAAGCCGTCATCCGCGCGCTGATCTATCTCTGCGTCGTCGGCCTCTGCTACTACTTGATTATCTGGGTGCTCGGTGCGCTTGGCTTTGCCCTGCCGCATATGGTGCTCACCATCCTCGGTGTCATTTTCATATTGGTCGCGATCCTGATCCTCGTCAGGCTATTGTGGCCGGTGCTTGGCAATATCACGTTGTTTCCGCCACGTTGAAATAGCATCTTTGCTAGACGGTAGCTAAATGGTACCGTCAAGGAGCAAGGACGTGCGACTTGCGTAGCTCAAGCGCAAGGATCTTACATTATGGCCAAAACAGCTAGAATAAGTAGCCGACGCGTCCACAACAATGAAAACAATACCGAGCTTGAAGAGAGGGTCGGTCACGGCATTGACCTTCGCGGCGGCAAGGTCATTGATCCGACTAAGAATGTCCTCGATCTCGTTAGGGCCGAGAGCAAGTATCAAGATGCTATGCGGGATGCCTTAGAGAAGCTCCTCGATGTGAAGGTAACCGGCGTCAGCGACAGGCTCGAAATTACCGCCAGCGCGATGGTTTCCTATCAGAACGCCCAGCGCGACGCTGAGACCAAGCGCATCGACCAGCTCGCCCAGACCCGTCAGGAGTTCCAGAACACCATCCGCGACATGCTGGCGGAGTCGGTGCGCACAACGTCGAACTTGGTCAGCACGCAGCTCGTTCAGATTCAGGCGACCTTCGACACGCGTGTCACTAAGTTGGAGGCCGGAGCGTTCACCCAGGCTGGCAAGAGTTCCGTTCAAGATCCCCAGACGGCCGATGCGCTGTCTCGGATGGCCGCGGGAATAGCTTCGCTTTCAACCACGACTACCGATGCCATGAACAAGACATCTGCTATGACTGCCGAAGCCATCGCAAAGTTAACCGTTACCTTGGCAAACATGCGAGAGTCAGACAGCAGCATATCTGGACGACATGTCGGTCAAGGCCAAGTCTTTGCCTGGATTGCTACGGCAATTGCCATGGCCGCTGGCGTCGGCACCATCATTGCAGTGTTGTTGATGAAGGCGGGATAGAGCGGCCAGCCCCCGGCCAAGATCAACCGAGGGCTCTCCGATCGATGATCAACTATTCCGCTTGCAGAAAAGATCGCCGATCAGAAGATGCCAGCAAGTGTCTGGAGTTGTCTTGTCGGTCGCGACTATCGGATTTCTCGTCTTTTGTACCGGCTTGTGAACTTGAGCGATCAGCACTGGATGAGGCCGAACGATTGCCGCTTCTCTGATCGCAGGACGAGAGAGCGCGACGGCAACAGGACGAGATGGCGCAGTAACAACTCTGTGGACTCTTGAGCTAGGATCGGGCGCAAAATAGTACGGCCACCCTCGATAGTTCATTGGGCCGTTCATGTGGTAGAGGTCCAATATCCTGGTGGAACCGGTCGGAGGTATATCCCAAGCCGCGAGCTCGCCAGGTGCCTCCGCAAAACCTGGTAAATTTCTGAATCCAACCACACCGGCCACAGTGGCAGCCAATGCCATATAAACGAAAAAGACTGGTCTCATTTTTTCACCTCTTGTTGGATATTAACGCACCACTTCCACAAAAAAGAAGCCAACAGGGACGGATCGTCGGTCGCCTTGTAGTCCTGGATCTTGACGAGCCCCTCGGCGAACTCGACCAGTTCGCCGTATGTCAGCCGTGACATTCGTTCGGCGATGTCGTCGAGGGGCACCTTGTCCTCCCAGGTCTTTGCCGCCCTGACGTTGCTGGCCGCCACGTCGCCGATCGCTTCTTGTAAACGGGACAAATTGACCGCGTCAGCGCTGCGCTGTCTAGCGTTTCGGCGTCCGCCAAAGTCATCTGGCCCGAGCTGCGGCTCGATCCTTGGCTCGTCGAGGTCCACGGCGTAATCCGGTTTGCCGAGGTCGGTCGCGGCGTTACGGCGCAGGAACTCGGGCGCTCCATTTGCTCTGGTCATTTATCTTCCTCCAATGACGGATGTGACACGGTCGTACCAAATCAGATCGAAAGGTCGTGGGCGAGGAATCGGGATAGCGAGCACGGGCGGATTCGAACCGCCAACTTCTGCCGATTGAGCTACGTGCTCAGCTTGCGCGAATGCGTCGGCGGGAATCGCGCGATGATGCGAAATCGTGTGGTGAACGTGGTGCCGGTGCTGCGCCGCCGCCGCGCACGTCGAAAGCGCGAGCACCGTGAAAATTGCCAATGCTCGAGCAATCATGCGCTTCTCCTAGGAGCTAAAAATAGAGTTGATACTTGCTTGCAGCTCGGCGTTCGGGGGTGGCGCCTCCTGCATGCCGAACGCCGGACCGGAGTTGGCAGCTGGGCGGAACGGCGCCAGCACCGGACCGGGGCCCGGCGCGGGAGGCGCCGCTGCCGGGGTCGCAGCGGGTTGCTGTTGCGCATTGGCTTCTTGCATCTCCTGCTTCGTTCGGCGCCGGCGGCGCGCGGGCGGGTCAGAGGGGGATGCAATAGGCGCAACAGCCGGTCCGGGCATTGTAGGGGTGGCCTGC